>Ga0208355_1000121_pt1 | contig 38547 bp, 36 predicted proteins | sample NGESurdeep072012_6_FD_184458 | JGI IMG/M metagenome (GOLD analysis project Ga0208355, IMG submission 184458) | Arctic peat soil microbial communities from Barrow, Alaska - NGEE Surface sample 210-3 deep-072012 (SPAdes) | ecosystem: Environmental > Terrestrial > Soil > Wetlands > Peat ... | reverse complement strand
CGACAAATTCTGTTTACGCTGGAGTCGTTAAGGCGTCGCAAGCGAGAGCAGAGCCGGTCAACCTTTCCATTCTCGTTTCGGCGGCGCGAGCCCGGCGCCGTGTTCGAAGAGTCCAGATGACCACTCGCGAGATCAACGTTGAGCGCGCCGATCAACATCACCAATTTCAGCGGCCTTGAGAACTACCAGGGCAAGCCGTAAGCCCGTTCTTCATGTGATGCTTTGATCCAGGCCAGCTTCCGTTCAAGGGCATCAGGCCTGTATTCGACTAATCTACGACCGATCCAATTGGCGCAAAACTCCTCGATCGATTATAGTTGCGTAACGGCTTTTATTTGGATTTGAGTTTTAAATGGTACGGGTGTCCACAGAAGGAGAACGGCCATGCGTTATACAGTCGTTTTGGAACAAGAATCAGACGGCGGCTACGTCGCCAGCGTCCCGCGCTGGCAGGCTGTGTGAGTCAGGGCGACAGCCGCGCCGCAGCACTTGCCAATATCCGCGAGGCAATTGAGCTTTACGTCGAGGATTGCCGCGACGCTGGCGATCCTGTCCCAAATGAGGTCGGCAAGGAATTCGTCGAAGTCGAGGCCGCGTAATCGCAAGGACGCAGTACGTTAACGCGGAACGGCGAAGGGCAAAATTACCGTCGCCAACGCCCCCAAAATTAGTGCGTTCAAACCATTGACGGCTGGATTGATCAATTCAGGTCGACGTCGCTCCCTTCGGCGAGCTCTAAGGCCAGCACAGGGCCAGTCGCCGCCCTCACGTCCCTGTCGGCAAATTCCGCAATGAGCGAGATCAGCCAAGACGCATGCGGCACCATGTCATCATCCAGATAAGCAATGATATCCGCGTCAGTCGCGCGAGTACCGATGTTGCGAGCGCGACTTGCACCCTTGAGCGGCGAGAGATAGTACCGGGCGCCGTAACGGGCGGCCACTGACTTCGCTTCCGACGAATTTGGCGCGCTATCGACGACGACAACCGAAAAATCAGGATCGTCGACTTGCTGCAGCCGTTGAAGACAGCGCTCCAGCACCGCCGGCCGGTTGTGGGTGCAAATTACAACGGCGATGCTGGGCGCCGAATTTTCGGTATTGCTCGTTCTTGTCATCGGCCGTTTCTCTCCGACACCGATTCTTGCTCGATTGCTTTGAACTGTCGCCATTCTTGCACGTAATATCTAAACCTAAGCAAGTGCTGGATCGGGCGCGTCACAAGTGGCGGGCGTCTTTGGTGGTTGTTCGCTTTGTCTACTGCCCAACATGGCAATTTGATATTTGCTCAGTACTTCAAGCGATAATAGAAATATTTGAGTACCTCGTTCTGAAATGTGACCACTCCTGCCTCGGTCTTCCACCATTCTGCTCGAGAGTATCCGCTCGGCGGATCGAAAGATGGGACTTCGATGTGAACGGTTGTCCCCGAAAACTCACGCTGAAAGATCCAGCGTACGCGACGAGCAAAGAATAGTTCGGCTGGGATAACAAGTACAGAGGTGGCCTGCCGCTTCGTCCAGCTCTTCAAAGCAATTGCTTCATCCCGAGTATTTTTGTTTCCGTTTCCAAATAACTCTATGGCATCGTCCGGTACGCCCAACTTTCGAAGAACCTTCACGTTAGTATCTGTATGACTCGGAACCGCACCAATCTTAACTGAGCGTCCGCTTTCCACCTGAGAGACCAGAATTTTGCGCACAAGACCTTTTGAGTAAAGGTCGGCGGCTACGAAGGGCCTCATATCTTCCCCTCCGCCAAGCACAACTACCGCGTCCGCAGGCGTGATCGGATCCGACACGATCCAAAGATTAGCCGCACCCCGAAGCAAGGCCACCCGCTCGATCCACGCACCGGCGCCGAGCGCGGTCAACAGCAGCGTGAATACGAGATAGCGGCGCAGCCGGCGGGCTACTCCACGCTGTCGCGTTATTCCGGCAAGCTGCTGACTATGAGTGGCGGTAGCGCTAATTGCAGTAGCTCCTGTTGCCACAAAACGAGTAGCGATCAGATCTTTAGTTTTGTACTCGTACCCTTGCTATGGCGAATATGCGGTGACTCCTGAGTTCTGCATACGCCCAGCGCCAATGCCAACTGCACCAGAAACGTGCCATAGGTCCCGCAGGATGCTTTCTGCCGGATAAGCGAGAAGGTTTCAGGACTATTTCCCATCCATAATGCCACCCGGTTTGGGAGCTGAGTACGATGGCTTCAAGGACGGCCTGCACGCGCTCCTCACTCGGTGCGATGATCTCCTCGCCGCCGGCGGGATCTATCCATTTGGCACCGATTAGCACGGAGTCCCTCACTGTGGGATGAGCATGATAAATTGGTATATGTATCCCGCGCTCCCCTGCATCCCGAACAGGCGCAGATGGAGCAGTGTGATGAAAACGCTCGAAAAACTGCGAGAAGGGGTTGCGGCGACGAAATGGATGTTGCTGGAGCGGTGTGAGATGCGCGAGGACGATGACGGGCCGTTCCGCTCGGATTCCATCATACTCCGGGACTACACAGCTAATTTGCGGTTCAATACCACTCCGCAGGCAAGACGAGATCGGGGCGGTCCGGCACATTCTTGCGATCGAGAGGATGCGGGAACCGCTTCGCATAACCTTTGGGCTGCGCGCGATCCCGCCTGAGAAATGTCACTTCAAGACATCGTGGAATTGTGAGGCCCCTCGCGTTCAGCGGCCGGGTCACATTGTTAGGATGGTTGTGAACAACGTGAAACTGGCGCAGCAGCCGGTCCAGCACGGCGAACATCAAATTGAATCCGATTTTGTCGATGAGTCGGTTCAATGAATGCAGCTCTACGACAATAATTCGAAACCGTTTCAGAACTGCATCACTGACGTTCAGGAATACGTGCCATTCCGCCCCTTCGATATCCATCTGAAGAATCAAATCTCCATCCGGGGGAGCGCAGGTTTTCACCCACGCATCGAGCGTGATCGTCGTATCATCATTGACAACGCCCAGGAACTTTTTATCGAAATGGATCAGCGTGTCGGGAATGGGCGGCCCAGCGACAAACGCGTCCGCCAAGTAACAGGGGGTGCCTCGTGCCACGAGCGCCGCCTCAAACGAGGCGACCGCGCCAACCCCAGGAGAAAAGCAGGCCACGACACCATCGAGGTCGTCCGGGACGAGGTAGCCGCCATCTCCTTCTCCCCCAATCCTGATCAATTCTTTGTCTGTCGTAACGGGATGCAACCGCTCAATGAGGCGTCGAACGAATTGAATATCGACGCAGCGGCTGACAGAAATCCCAAAAGTGGCCAGAATGCGTACTACCGCCCTTTTCATTGAACATTTCTCCCGTTGACGTTCCAAAATCATACGTGTGACGATAGAGAAGAAACTATTGCTTTCCGCACCCTTAAGATTGGGCCTAGCCTTCGCAATCTAAGGACTGCCTCAAACCGCTCCTTGTCCTCGTCGCATTCAAGGCGGCGAGCGTCCAACCTCCACAAGAAAATGCGGGCCTGATCTTTTGGGATGCGGTATGCCGCTGGAGTTCTCATCGGGCTTCGGGTACTTTCGTTCGTTACTACCGTGTGGCCATAGGATGCTGCAACCGCAACAATCCAAGGGTTAGCCACTCACCGCGGCACCGTCAGCCGATTACCCCCTCTGTACAAAATGGCGTTCTTCACGAATGACGATTTAATCTGACAATGGTATTTTATCTTCACCACAACGTTCCAAGAATAGTTCGGCAAGTCGTGACCATATCCGGTATCCATCTGTTTCCGATACGGCTTCGCCCTTGAGCCATTCGTAATTTTGCTCCACGATCGCATCACTTTCGCATTCGCTTGCAGCCCTCAGAGTAGCGCGAACATCGAATGATGAGTCGGCAGGATCTATCCATTTCGCACCTCTTAACACAGAGTCCCTCACTGTGGGATGAGCGTGATAGACTGGTACGCATCCTGCACGGGCGGCATTGACGAATTTTTCGGTAAAATAATTTGGTTCAACTGAATTCTCAAGACAAACAGCAATCTTATATTTTGCCAATGCATCTACGTGAGCTTTTAAATACCAATTAGATGGCAATTCTCCGACATAATTCCTTGGAACACGCGGTCTTGACCAAGGGCTTGAACGAAAACGTTTCCAAGAGTTCAAATTGCCATAAAGGTCAACCGACTCATGAAGAATGAACCGGTCCCGAAGTCTTGCCTCAGCTTTGAAATACCAAAATCGTCCGCCAAAATTTGAAACAACAGCTACCATTCCATGCTTCGACCGGTGGGGAGCGGCTAGGGTAATCGGTCCGTAATGGGTTACACAAGGAATACGGAATTTCGTATTCGGATTTGAGTGATGAAGAAACTCGTGCTCGCCCAATTTCCCCAGCGCACCGTGGAAATGAAGCGCGCGGGACAGACTAAAGCGGCGTGGCTCGGCATAATACCAAGCGCGTGGACCTCTGTAACGGAGCAGCTCCTCCGTGCAAGGCCCCCAACACAGCATTCCATCGCAAACGTTTTGGGGGATTGTCGGATCAAATGTGACCCGATCGTCATACCATCCCCCTGGCTTAGCTGTTCCAAGGAGTCGGATCTTCAACACGCCCACCTCGCAATCTTGTTCACCGGCATCACAAAGTTGTCAATAATCGAAATCGTCCATTATGCTTCGGCATAAGGCGAGTGACCTGCCGGTCCCAAGAGTTGAATTAAGGCGGATCGCCCCGTAAAAGGTCCGACACAATCGAGTAGTACTCGGCGCGCGCAAGAACCAGAGCCATGCGGGTCGTGATGCGTTTTTTCGGGATTTAGAACCCATCGATGGTCTGCTCCTCGCTGCGTGCGGACTGGGCCAACTCAGATAGACGGGGGCACAGAAAATTTTGTTGTTACGGCCCTTGACGCATTCTTCAACCATAAAATCGGGCGCCATCCACCCACTTTCATCAAAATCGATATTGAGGGTGGTGGCACGCCCCCTTCCAGGCACTCTATCAAACAGAACGTATGGTTCTCCGCGGACAGACGGCGTGAGTGCTGTCGCAAAGAGATTCAATCTGACGTTCGGCCGGCTGGGCGCGCCGACCTTAGATAAAGACTGTCGGCAAGGTAGATCATTGGCTTGAACGCTTTCGATACACTCCGCAGCGCTTCCGAGCCATGGATTAATAATTTACTGACTCCGCTCATCAGCCGCACATCCGCGGGCTGCAGGCCCAAGCCGAAATAGCAATCGACCTCCAGTTCGGTGGGACCGAATACGTCGCGAAAGGTGCGGAGCAGCTCCGCCGGGGTCCAATACCGCACATCGAAGTCTTTCGGCTCCCTGAAGCCGCGCCGCACCTGGTGCTGCATCGATCGGATGCCCAGCGCCGAAGCCATTTGCACTAGAAACGTGCCATCGGCATGCATAACGCGGCGAATGTCCTCCAGTGCCGCCCGCGCATCAACTTTCGAAAAATGTTGCAGTACGCTGTAAGAGAACACAACGTCGAAGCTGCCGGCGCGAAATGGCAGAAAGCGCGCATCGGCGACTACGCCATGAAATGGCAGACCTAAGCTGTTTGCGACCCGCTTGGCCGCTAATATCGCGCCAAGACTGGGGTCGAGTCCAACCGGCAAGTAGCCTTTCTTCGCAGCAGCCATGGACCACCGTCCCCAACTACAGCCGATATCGAGCAGCACTTTGCCCTGGCCGTCGGCAAGCCGGATCTGCGGAATGGGATAGTCGTGCAGGAGACCGACGACGTGTTTGTAAAGAATGCCGTTGGTCGCGGCCACTAGATGCGACACGACCGGATCGACATTATCGCCGCGGGACGCGGCCATGCGCACGCCGGTTTTCTGCTCGTCTGATATGCCGAGGGTATCGACGAACCAAGGGTCGGCATTCCTTCCTTCGACATCCGCCCAGGCGCTCTTAACGAGTTGCTGGCCAAATCAATAGTCTGCGGGACATCGCTACGGAGCAGGACGGGCACGTCGCTGACGATCGGAAAGGCGTGTCCGTTGAGGCATCGTAAGACGCGGCCGTCAGCCGTGAGCAGCGTCCCGTCGCAAGGACAGGCAAGAAGCGATTCGATCTCGCCCGCGAGCACACCGAGGCTCATCGGGTCGGGGCCCCTTGGACCTCGCGCCTGACGGCGCGATCGATGATTATGCACATCACTCGCCTGAGCATGGTCAGGCCCAGGCCTCTCCAGTCTTCCGCGCGGCGAAGACAAGCTCACCGCCCGCCAGCTCGTCGACCCGGTTTAGCCGGCATTCGGCCGGAAGTGATATATCGCCTACCGGTGAAGAACCGACCGCGCGCGGCGAAAGCTTGAAGCTTTGGTCGAGGAATATGTCGTCGATGAATTGCGGGTGTGCCTCGCCCCAGGCTTTGCTCCAGTTCGTCGAAGCGGCTCTATGAGCCTCGCTGCCGTTCGGCGTGAATGAGAGAAATGCCAGCGAGGCCCTTCGATGCCGGTCTGTCGAGGCCGCCCGCCGCCGATCGCGAGATGATTCAGCTTACATTCGCGCGGCGCAGAACCGCGTGGCCCATGACCAGCATATCCATCCTCGTGCGCAGGAAGCAATCAAGCGCCTGGCGCGGCTCGCACACCACCGGCTCGTTTTCGTTGAACGAGGTGTTCAGCAGCATCGGCACCCCGGTTAAGGCGCGAAAGCTGTCGATCAGGCGGTAGTACAGCGGATTGGTGCGCGCGGATACTGTTTGCAAGCGGCCGGAACCGTCCACATGGGTGACCGCGGGGATGAGCGGCCGCTTTTCGGCGCGGATCTGGAACACCTGCATCATGAAGGGGACATCGTCGTCCTCTTCGAACCATTCAGCGACATACTTGTCGAGGACAGAGGGCGCAAAAGGGCGGAACGACTCGCGCCGTTTGATCTTCAGGTTGAGCAGCTCCTTCATATCGGCGCGGCGCGGATCGCCGAGGATCGACCGGTTGCCCAGTGCGCGGGGGCCCCATTCCATCCGCCCCTGAAACCAGCCGATCACCTTGCCGTCGGTGATCGCCAGCGCCGTGCGCCGGCAGAGCTCGGAGGCGTCCGCGATGGCTTCCACTGTGCAGCCCGCTTCGGCGATCTCGGCCTTGCGCTCGGCGAGAAGCGCATCGATCGCGCCCGCGTCGAACTGCGGCCCCCAATAGGCGTGGTCCATGACGAAGGACCTCGCGCCGCCGAGCCGGTGCCAGATCCAATAAGCCGCACCGATGGCGCCGCCCGCGTCGCCCGCCGCCGACTGCACGTAGAGCCGGCGAAAGGGCGTGTTGCGCCGGACCTTGCCATTGGCCACGGAATTCATCGCGCAGCCGCCCGCGAGCGTGAGGTCGGTGAGGCCGGTGCGCGCATGCAACGCATTCAACAGATTGAAGAATGCCTCCTCGTACATCACCTGCGCCGAGCGGGCGATGTCGCGATGGCGGTCGTCGAGTGGATCGTCGGGCTTGCGGCGCGGCCCCAGCAGTTGCTTGAGCGCCGGCGAAAACAGATCGCCGACCTGCGGAGCGCCGTCATTCCATTGATAGGAAACACGCTCGCGATGATGGCGGAAGAAGCGCAGATTGAGCACGTACGAGCCATCGGGCCGCAAGCGCACGATCTGGCGCATGGCCTCCATGAAGGCAGGCCGGCCATAGGGCGCAAGCCCCATGACCTTGTACTCGTCGCCGTAGTGGGGAAATCCGAGAAACTGTGTGAGCGCCTGATAGAAGATGCCGAGCGAATGGGGAAAATAGACGCGCCCATCGACCCGAATCGTGGTGCCCTCGCCAACGCCCCAAGCAGCGCTCGCAAAATCGCCAAATCCATCGACCGAAACCACCACCGCCCGTTCAAACGGCGAGACATGGAAGACTGAGGACAGGTGCGCCGCGTGGTGCTCCACGGCGTGAACCGGTCCTTCGAATGCGCCGCCAGGCACGCTCTGCCCTAACAAGCTCGCAACATTGACGCGCGCCCGCCGGTTCTTCCAGCGGCTCCACACCAGGCGTGGATCGGGACGCTGCGCCAGGATGTAGTGCAGCTTGCCGACGAGATTGGCGCGGCTGTCCTGATTGATCGCGACGTGATCGACGTCGGACAGCGTGATGCCGGCTTCGGCCAGACAGAATGTGATCGCCTGCGAGGGAAAGCCGGCCCAGTGCTTGACGCGGCGGAAGCGCTCCTCTTCCGCGGCCGCGACCAGTTTGCCGTCACGAATGAGCGCCGCCGATGAATCGCCATGGAAACAGTTAAGACCGAGAACGATCATGGGAAAATCCGGAAAGAATTAGTCGGCGCGAAAATTTTTCAGCCCAGCCCGCCTTGGCTATTCTCGCGCGGCGGAGCGCGGCGGAGACGACGATCGATCAGTTCCAGCGCGATCATGCATTCCGCTAGCACCCGCTGCAGAATGTAGAACCAGCCCGGCCAGCCGTCGAACAGGCAACCCTTGACCACGAGCACATAGAAGAAGACGACAATGGGCGCCGGCCACGCCATGCGGCGGAGCCGATCCGAGGCCGAAAGCACGCCCGCATCCGCCTTGAGCAGATAATCGGCTTCGAGCCGCGCATAGCTTTGCTGCGAGGCGAGCCAGCGCGACAGCGGCTTGCGGTCGTCGTGATAAATCACGCCGCTCAGCGCACCCACGTCTCCCGATACGGTCACCCTATGCCCATGACCTTCATTCGCATAGCGCGCGTTCTTGACACGATAAAGAACGATTCGCGGCGGATAAAGCGTTCCCCGCAGTGGCCAGCCATAAATGCGATAGACGAACGACGCGCGATAGCCAGCCACTCTTTCCGTCTCGCGCAAGTTCGACAGCTCCATGACCAGACGATCGCTCATTTCGTAATCGGCGTCGAGCGAGAGAACCCATTTGCTCTCAACCTGGGCAAGTCCGAAATTGCATTGATCGGCGAAGCTGTCGAACGCCCGCGTGAACAACACAACCTGGGGATAGCGCGCGAGGATTTCGAGCGTCCCGTCGCTGCTGCCGCTGTCGACGACGACGATGCGCCGCGCCCACGCGAGCTTGTCGAGCGTACGGGCGATATTGGGAGCCTCATCAAATGTGATGATGAGCGGCGTGATGGCTTCGATCAATCGGGGGCGTTCCATAAAATCAATGATAACGGCAGAGATGCCGGTCGCGAATTAAGCGTGCAGGCGCGCACATCCTCATATTGACGAGCGCGGCACCTGGTCGGCCGAACGGATCATGGTCGGATCGACTGCAAATTGAGCTGCCGGCTGCGCCATCCGCCGCGGCCAGCGCAGATCGCGAATAGCAATCGAGGTTCGCTCGACCGCGAAGAACAACATGGCGGTAGAACCCGCTACGAGCGCGACGGCGAGTGAAAAATAGAGTGCCGCGACGTGGCCTTTGCTGGCGATCTGGGCCACGTGCAGCGCCAGCGGATGCACCAGATACATGGAGTAGCTGGCGAGCGCAACCGGGCACACCACCCGCGCAAAACTACTGCCGATTTCGTTGCACGAGACGGCGAATACCAGAACCGCTGCAAACAACAACGCGACGATCGTCATCCAGAGCGTATAATGTAATTGCCCGCCGGCGAGCTCGAGAAGCGGCAAAGACAAAGCACAGATGAGAATAACGTAGGGCGCCTTGCGCGCGATAGCCTGAAAATCGCGTGGCGCTTCCGTTGCGATGTACGACAGCAAGAAGCCGAGGATCAGCCCCTCCATGCGAAGATGGGTCGCCGTCTGCGCAAAACCAAAGTCTATCGCGCTCCCCGGATATTGGACACAGCGAAATACCGGTGGCACCAGCAATATCGTCAGCAAGAGCGCGACGGTGAGCCGATAGTCGCCGACCCCCCGCCAGATCAGGAAAGCTAAGGGGAGCAAGAGATAGAAGTGCTCTTCGACACACAACGACCAGCTTACGAGAAAAAAGGGAATCCGCTCATAATAGTTCTGCAAAAAGACGAGATATCCGTAATCGAATGGCTCATGCCTCGCGACATATACCGCGAGATAGGAGAACAGCAACGCGACCAGATAGGGCGGGATCGTTCGCACCCAGCGACGCAGCCAAAACCGGCCAATAAGCACGAAATACGGACACTTTCCCGTCGTCGTGAGTCTGGAAGTCGTCGAGCACCTGTTTGATCCGCCAAGCTTTGCGAAGACCCTCTTCGACCTGGTGGAACCGGGCGGGCTCGCAATCGTCTCGACGCCGTACCATGGCTACTGGAAGAATTTGGCGATCTCGCTGACTGGCAAATTTGACTCGCATTTCACCGCGTTATGGGTCGGAGGACATATCAAGTTCTGGTCGCCTCACACGCTGCGCATATTGCTGAGCGAGGCGGGATTCACGGAGATCGAATTCCTGCGCGTCGGCAGAATCCCGGTGCTGGCGAAGTCGATGATCGCCCTGGCGAGGAAGCCCCGGGGATCTGGATGAAAGTATCGATCTCGTGCCCGAGCCGCGGCAGTGGCAGGCGCAGCGGTAAGAACGTGTGCCCGCCCATGGGCGCTGCGCGCTTCGCAATCTGCCCCACCGCGCCCGATGAAAGGCTTGAGCCGCATCGCCGTCGCAGGAACGGCATAAAGGGCGGCGGCGGCAGCCGGATCGGGCTCGAATGCGACGGTGCTGCAGCCAACGACGCCTGATGCCAGGACCGTGTAACTGCCGATATTGGCGCTCACGTCCGCGAACAGGTCGCCGGCCCGCAGAAAATGCCGCACGAAGGCCATATCCGCGAATTCATGCAGACCGGCATAGATATTGCCGGTGACGCCGGTCATGCCACGCCCGGCGGCGAAGCGAGTTCCACCGATCCAGTCGACGATCACCTCGTCGCGAATGCGGCTCGCGATCTGCCATCGGAGGACACGCGCTGTTGCCCACAGGCGTCGGCGCCTAGTCAGTGGATGAGTAACCAGAAATGCTTTTATTCTACAAATCTCCGACAGCATTTCTCATCTCTCTTGCAAAATGCGCGACGGATCCGAGCTACGCTCTTTAGCGCGAGGCTCTAGGTCTTGGGGCCACATTGAAACCATTGCGAGGCCACTCTCCCTCGTCGGCTCGAGAACACGAAATCCCCATCCGGCCACATCCCTTTCAAGCGCTCCGAGTCCGTAATTGTTATGAAGTTCGACAATTCCGCAGCTCACACGTCTCAGAAATTGCCCGTTTGCGAACAACTCTTTTTCCGCTCCCTCAATATCGACTTTGAGCAAGTCGATGTGGTTGAGCCCGTTTTCTTGGCAGATTTCATCGATTGTCCATGCATTTACCGCAATCCCGGTCTTGCTTGTTGCGATTGAATTACCCCAAGCCGGCGCATCCGTTGTCAGATAAACCTGCTCGCGGGGGAGCCCTACGAGTGCGCCGCAAATCGGTAGAATTCTTCGCTCTTGACGGACATTCCGTTTGAGCAAGGCAAAATTACCAGGGTCTGGTTCAATGCTGTAGATTCGCGCATTGGGATATTGCGCGGCTAAGTAGAGAGATGTGATGCCGATATTTGCACCGCAATCAAAAACGACGCGGACCTTTTCAGGCGGCAACATTGACGAAGGAATGAAATAGCACTTATCACAGAGGACTTCGTAGAGAACGAAAATATCGCCGGCGAATCTGCGCAACTCAACGCGCTTCGAATTATCAGATCCGATTCTGATGTTCGCTGAAAAAATAACGTCTTCACGGCGCGCCGTCTTCTTAACCCAATTTCCGAAGTGAAAGAGAACTGTATTTGCAAACAACTTGATACGGCTGCGCCAATCGGCGCAATCCCCCAAAATAAACACTATTTCACGTACGTACGAATAGAATTTCTTATTCAGCTTTCTGAGCATTGCCACCGTCAGCTTTTCGCCCCGACGTCCGCTGCTCGGCATGCGTCCAATCTAATCAATGCCGCCGCCACGGTATCCGATCGAGCACTCATTTTAGGCGCACCGTGCTTGGCGCCTCTCCTCCAAAGGAAAGCCAGCGATAGACGTTAAGCATATCATAGGCGACGCGATCCCAGGAGAAGTCACGCGCCATCCAGGCCCGCCCTTTCGCTCCCATCGCTTGCAGCTCCTCGCGCGTCATGACCACGGCATTGGCAAGCGCGGCCGCGAGCGGTTCAACGCCGTGATCGATCCACCAGCCGCAGCCCTCGCTCTGCAGCGCGCGCCAGGGCGCGCCTTTCGTCGCAATGACAGGCGTCCCCGCGGCCAGCGCTTCCGCCACGGTGATGGCGAAGTTCTCGTTCAAGGTCGGGAGCACGAAAAGATCGGCCTGTTGATAGGCGGCGATCTTGGCGTCGCCGGCGACCGGTTTTTCGACAGAGACGTGCCGCGCCTTCAACTCCGCCGCAAGGGCGACGAGTTCGTCGGCGTGACCTAGCTCATCCGGCCCAACGATCCGCAGCCGCCAGTCGGGATGCGCGGCTTCCACCTTTGCCCAGGCGCGCACCAGACGGTCCAATCCCTTTTTCGGATGGATGCGTCCCAGTGACAAGACAATCCGGCCAGCGGCAGTACCGGAAATCGAACGTGCCCCCGGTTCGGGCAGGTCAATACCATTGGGAACAATGGCGACTGGATTATTCAGGCCGAAGCCGCGAATTTCGTCGAGCTCCTGTTCGCTGGTCGCATGAATGCACGCAGCGCGGCGAACCACTTCGCCCTGGAGCAAAGCCCAGACGACGCGCTTCTTGAGGCGCGAAAAGGCGAGCGCCGCTGGCGCCAGCATTCCCCGCGGCGCGACGATGAACGGCTTGCGTGCAAGCAGGGCGGCGCGCCCGGCGTCCACATTGGGCATGAGCCAGAGGCCGTGATCATGAATCACGTCAGCCTTCGGCGCGAGTTCGTGCAACGCGCGCGCGAGACTCGACGAGCAGCGCAGGTCGCGCACCACGGGAACGCGCGCCCAGTCCTGGGGAAAGCAACGGCCGCCATCGCCGTCGAGCGCGATGTCACACCCATCCGCGCCCGCCACCGAAAACAGTCGCGCTTCCGCGCCGGCCATGGCCAGCGCCTGGCAAAGCCGCGGGACCGTGTAGGATGGTCCGCCATGGGCCGGGTCGAGCCCAGCGATGACATGCACGGAACGCAAAGGACTGTTATTCAAATTGGGCACACGCGTTCGTGTCGCTTTTTGCGACGAGTTCTTCCACGGTCGCTAAGCGCGGCCGGCTTGGGCAAAATTCGCCGCGATCTGTTCGGCATAGCGGCGGCCATAGGCGCCCCATGAAAGGGTCTCGCGATCCGCATCGGTGAGCGCTGGAAAACATTTGCCCGTCTCAAGGCGGCCGCGCAGTTTGGAAATCGCGGCGACCAGCGGGGCCAGATCGTCGCTGGGTACGACCTTTATCCGCCTGGCCAAAGCCGGCGTGTGCGCGAGATCCGCGCCGCCGGTGCGGTCGGTGCAGATGACAGGCAATCCGCTGCCGAGAGCTTGCGAGAGAACCACTCCAAACCCGTCTTCTCGTGATGCAAGAACAAATGCGCCAGCGTCAGCATAAAATCGCCCGAGCTCGGTCTGCGGCACGGGATCAATATGGACAAAGCGCGGATCGTCTGTCGGAAAAGCTAAATCGCGGCCAATCGAGCCGACATGAACGAGCCGCACTCCCGGAGTCCGCGCAATGGCGGATACCAGCAGGTCGCAACCCTTTCGCAGCGACCACGTTCCAACAAAGAGCAGAGACAACTCCTTGTCGAAATTGTGCCGCTGGGCGCTCGGAAACATGTCCAGATCGACGCCATACGGATTCACGAACAGCTTGGCGTGGGCGGCTGGATCGCGGCGAAAGCTCTCCTCCACGTGTAATGAAGGAATGACAATTCGGTCGGCAAGTGCGTATCCGGCCAATTCACGATCGATGGCAAGCGAACTCGGCCGGCCGGCGCTGGGGATGGCGGCGAGTATTTCATCTTGGGAAAGAATGTGCCGGCTTCCACGCTCAAGCCATATGGCGGCGCCGAACCGTCGCTTCGCGAAGCGCGCGGCTTCAAGGTATATGCCGGACATGCCAATGAACAGGTCACAGGCTCGCAAACGCGTCATCACCGCCAGATTCAAGGACTTATAAAGAAACCATTCGCGAATGGAGGGCGGGACGGCCGGCGCGAACCGCTCCAGTGCCAGAGCCGGCAGTGCGAACGGCAGCAGCGATCGATGGCACGCGAAAGGAAGGCCGAAACGCACAGCCTGCGTTTTCGGAACGTAGGAATAGAAATCCACCGCAAAGCCGAGCGCATTCAGTTCCCGTGCGAGATCGAGAACGTGGAAGCGCCCGGCGGTCGCGATCGCGACACGAAACCGTCGCGTCATCGCTGCACGTTCACCGTCTGTCCCGACATTTTCACATTGGCCCTCTGTATGGGCTGCGAACCCAATAATCTCGAGTGGACAAGAAGTCGCGACGAAATGATTGCGGAGACCACCGCAACGAGGATTTCCAGGAGACTGCCCATCGGCGCCAATAGCGCCAACCCGGGCAGAGCCCATTGCACCACGCCAGGGATATTCCGCATGGCGAGCGCGCGCATTACCCCTTGATCAAGGCGCACGAGGATGAAGCCGAGAACTGCAAACCCAACGAGAACGCCTGGCATTCCAAAGTTCATGTAAAATTCGAGCACCTGCCCCACGCCGACACTAGTTCCTTGTGCAAACGTGATCCCCGTAAATTGCGAGACCAAATCTTGGCCTCCCCCGACAGACGGCTTGTCGGGCCAGATGGCACGCGGGATCAGTGCCCAAAGGGGAACCGTAGCGCCATACCACAGCTCCGTCCCACCCTCCCGATGTCGCATAACCCCCATACCAACCAGGTAATTCTGGTTGAGCCTCTGGTCGAGCGCAAAGAGATGCTTCCCATTGGACAGGTCCAGGAGTTGAAAATCGGTAACCAGCGTGGAGACCTTATCCAGTCGCTGCATCACGCTTGCGTTCTGATTCCAGGTCACACCCCGGATTTCGAGACGCTGCTGGAAATAGGTCACGAACAGCGAAAGGCCCAGGAAAATAACAAACGGGGTGGCGAGATAGAACCAGATACGACGCCGCGCTATGACAAATTGGAACGCCACGATGCTCAAAACCCAGCTCGCGCCATAGCCGAGGAAGCCCTCGGTCACGAGCGTGGTCAGCGGAAGCAACGGCAGCATCGCGAACATCAACAATGTCTGCCAGCTGTCGTTCGCGGTCGTCGCCGCATAGAGCCGAAGCCAGAAGCCAAGAATGAGAAGTGCCCCCAAGACCGAGGTGACGGCTGTCAATGACGGCACCAGCGCCGAAACCGGCAAAACCAGAAAATAAAAAACAATCCCCATCGTGAGCGCACGCCAGCCGACCCGCGAGAAAATATCGGCGCTGGCCGTTTGTTGATACGCCTTCGCGCGTGTGGTTAACCCCGGCATTATGCGGGCGGCCACCGCGCCCACGATGAAAGCCGTCATGCCGATCGTGGTCACATTGAAGCCGACCTTCGTCGCTTCGGCGTAGTCCGAATTGTTTGGATCGAGATAGGCCAGGAGGCCGGGAACATGGCCGACCGACAGAACCAGGAAATAGGCCAGTGCCAGTGCGCCGATTCCGCGCCGCTTGTCTACGACCAGAAAAACCAGTCCGACGAGCAACGCCCCCCAGATCAAAAGATCGTTCAGCATGACGTCACCGGGCCGGTTCTTACGCCGCGAGGTTCATCTGACATTCGCGTGTCCTCACCTGCCGCTCGCGATGCCAAGCATCGTTGCAAGCCGATGCGCATAGGTGTGAGCGCCACCGACGATCCGACGATGCAGGCCCGTGGCAAGGCGTTTGCGTTCGGATGAATCGCAAAGCAACGCTCGCGCGCGCTGGGCCGCTTCCTTGGCATCGCGAAAGTAAACGACCGCCTCGCCTTCCGGCCCGAAGATTTCGCGATGCTCGTCCGTATCCTGCGCCAGCATACAGCCGCCAACCGCGGCAATTTCAAAGCTCCGCATGACATGGCCGTCGCGATTGGCGCGGCGAACCAGGCAAAGGTTCACCTTGGCCGCCACCGTCAAGGCGCGAATGGTTTCTGGTGGTTTTGCCCCCAATGCGAATGGTCGAAAGGCCGGATACCGTTCCCAATAGCCGCCCGCCACCGCGACCGGCGGTCCGTGACGCATGAATTCCAACATGAACGCCGCCCGGTCGGGGTCGGCGCCCCCGACGAACAGAACATCGTGAGCGTGAGTATCGCCGGACTGCACCGGCGACGCAAATAGAGTGTCGTCGTAGCCGAACGGGAGATAGTGCACCTTCGGACAGCCGAGGCGCTGGAAATCGTCGAGATTCGAGCGGCGCGGCGTAAATACTAGGTCATACAAAGGCAATGCCCGCAGGTGCCAGTTCGACCGCATGGCCGGATTCCAGGGATCGTCGGTCGAATAATTCACGCTGACGATGCCCAATTGCCGCAGCGCGCGCAGCGCCGTTTCGGTCAATGGCGCCATGCCGGTCGCGATGAGAATCTCGGGCCTGGCGCGCGCGCAGGCCTCCACCAGTTCGCCCGAGAACCGCTTGAGATGCAGCGGCCGCCGGTCCGCCAAATGCCAGGACAGCGAGCGCAGCAGCCGGGGACCGGCCGAGGCCATGTCAGCGTCGAACCAGATCGACCCAATTCCCAACTTAGCGGCACCACGTGCAAGGCTGGCACCGACATGCGGTCCGCTCGACATCCCGAGCAGCGCCAATCTGACGGCAACCGGGTCGGGCGCGGCCGATTGCTCGCCAAAATCGGGTTTGGTGATCAGCATTTGCCTGACGAGCCGGCGCGGCCGGCTTGCCGGCCGTGCGCCACTCCGCAGCCTGCGAGCGCCGCGTGCAGTCCGCTCGCGCACTCGGCGTAACTCCAGCGCGAAATGATATCGTGGCTCGCCGCGCCCATCCGCTGCCGGGTCTCAGCATCGGCGAGGATCGGCTGCAATGCGTTCGTCAATCCCTCGACGTCGCCTGCGGCAAAAGTCTGTCCATTAACCTGCGCGTGAAGCAGATCCGGCACGCAGCCGACCTCCGCTGAGGCAACGATCGGCAGGCCGGCACACATTGCCTCGTTCACGCCCAAACCCCACGGCTCGTTTTCAGACGGCAGCACGAACACATCGGCAGCGCCATAGATTTGCGGCAGGACTTTTTGGTTTGCGAAACCATGGAAATGCACATTTTCGAGTCCGAGGCGAGCAGTTAGGTTGACGAGCTCCGCGGTCATCTCGCCTGATCCGACCATCACAACATGGAACCGGATTCCGCGATTCTGCAGGAGGCGGGCGGCGCGCAGAAGGTCGTCGGGATGCTTACGGGCCTGCAGTTTTGCCGCGTAGAGGACGATCGGATCGGCGTCCGCGACGCCCAGCTCGGCGCGGACCTTCTTTCGTTGCTCGTCCGACAATCGCGAGCCTTCTATGAAGCGGGCGTTGTCGACCGTATAGGGCATCGAAAAGATGCGCTCTTCGGGCATGCCTATCGCCCGGTAAAACGCGGCGTTAGCCGAGCCGATGGCAAGGACACCGCTCAAGGACCGGTAAAACGCGCTTATCACCGGCTTGCGGACGAGGCGCTTCAGTAGACCGCGACTCAGTCCAAGATGCGTCTCTCCGCGGGCGAAAACCGGCAGTCCGGCCCATCGGGCCGCGGCCACCGCGATCAAGGCCGCAGCCGGCGTGTGCCCATGCACCACGAGCGCATCGAAACCGCCACGGCTTACTTCGCGCCAGATCTGCGGCGCGATGATCGAAAAAAATCCCGCCGGTTCATTCCTTAGGCCGGCTCCTTTGATAAAGCGAGCATCGTAGCCGGAAAGAAGATCGATATCCCACTTCACCGCCTGCCCGAATGCACGGTCGAGGTAACCGCGGACTGAAAAGTCGGACAGATACAGGGCCGTGACCTCGAACTCTGCTGTCCGGTTCAGATAGGCATAGAGAGGCGCGAAGTACTGGATGGGATGCGTATTGACGAAGACGACGCGGAGCTTGCGAACGGCCTCGCCGGTAGCGGGCAGAGCCGATTCCTGCTTGAACGTGGTCAAGTGTGGTCTGCTTGAGACGCCCATCCGCCACAATTCACGTCAACCGCGGCCTTCCGGCTTCAACACGGCGACCATGTTGCGGGTGATCACAAGTTGATTGCCGTCATGGAAGGCGAGCTTAATGGCCGCCGCCATCAAACGCCGGACGAGCAGGACGGCCAAGCGTCGGACCGTGGGTCGCAGGCCAATGCCGGTCAGGGGGAAGGCCGGTTCGCGAATCTGAATCGCCCGAAATGAGGTGATCAAAGCGATCTGCTCGACGATGCCGGTCCCGATCAAGCTCCTATGCGTCAGATCGGAATTCTGGACAGAGCCGGCGAAAGGGGAATCCCTTGAGGGAAAGCGTGCGATGAAATGGCCCTCGGATTTGAGGCATCGCCGCGCAGCCGACATCAGCTCAATAATGTCCGGAATGGCCAAGTGTTCAAGGACGTCGAAGGCGATGATGAGGTCAAAGAGCCGACCATTGGCGATTTGATCAATCGGCTTGCGACCATCATGAGCTTCGATACCGCTCGCGACCGCGCGTGAAACCAGCGCGAGATCAAGTTCGGTCGCAACGACATTCCATCCCTGATCCTTGGCCCATGTCGCGAAATGCCCATTGCCGAAACCGATTTCGAAAACAGTCAACGGTTGCGAGAGGTCGCATCCCGCCATTTCGAGCTCACGGCGGAAAGTGACAGCGTCCACGCGCGTGTATTTGCCGAAGGCTTCCCTGTCCCATCGCTTCCAGGCGCGGTACTCCAGCAGTTCACTTGTTGAGTACGTCATAGTGGCAATGTATAGAGCGCTGCAAAATATTGGATCGGATGCGTGTTGACGAAGGCGACGCGCAGTTTCGGGACGGTGTTCATCAGTCTGCTATGCCTCGGAGCGCTGCGATAGCAACATGGCGCCCACTGTGGACAAAGGCTGATCAACCGGCGCACCGGTCTCCCCGCGACGCCCAAGTTGAAATATTCGGTAGCCGAGCGAATGCAGGAAAGCTTCTGCCCCACCGGGCACCTGCCGCTCAATCCGCTCTTCGGCCCAGTCGCAGAACTCAAACAGGATCTTGAGGGACCTCGATCCGGTGAGCCGGCGTGTCAGTCCTTGGAGAACCCCCAGTTCAGAACCCTCGACGTCGAGCTTCATGACATCGACGTGGCCGATGCCAACGTCGTCAAGCAACCCGTCCAATGCGACCTGCCTGAGAAGTGCGGGAGGAATATCGAACTGAGGCCCGATGGAACCCACTCCAAACCTGCAAAGAGGAGCCGTATAGAACCGGACCGCTTCCTTGGAACAAGCTCCAGCCAGGCATTCGACGACGGTGACCTTGGGTAGCGCATTGTCTGCCACGTTGCGCCGCAAGATCGTGGCTATGCCCGAATCGGCCTCGATGCAGATGACGCGCACGTCGGGTCGCTGTCGTGCCACCGGAAGCGCAATGGCACCGATGTTCGCGCCGACATCGAGATAGACGCCGTCTCTGGGAATTCGCCTAAGAATGGCTGCAACCGTGTCCGGCTCGTAGACACCGTTTGCGAAGATCGCCAAGGCGATCGGCTCTTCAACGCTTGGGCAAAAAAGCGTGTTTCCGAACCGATCCGGCATCCGAACCGACTGCAATTTGCGGAAGGGCCGAAGAGCAAAGCGGGCGAGTCGAAGCATGCCGGGCATGTCGGGAACTGCCCTGACAAACAGGCGCGCCAAATGAAACGCTCGTTGCCGATCAAACATCGGATAATACGCCGAGAATTGGCGCGAAGACTGTATCATAGTTCCAGTCCTTTTCGATCTTGGCCTGGGCGCGGGCGGCCATTGCCTGGCGCTGGTCCGGATGATTCACGAACCATTCCAGCGCCGCGACAAGGGAGTCCATGTTTGTCGGATCGGCCGCCCGCGCGAAGCCGGGCTTGACAAACATTCTCGTCCATTTGGGAAGGTCGGAGACCAACAATGCCAGTCCCGCCGCCATATAGTCGAACGGTTTGTTCGAGGCGCCCGCCATGTGACTCATGTTGACGTCGCCCGAGTTGAAAGGCATGAGCGACAGGCCAACATGGGCGCGCGCGGCCTCTGCCAGCAGATCCACGCGCGACGGCAACTGGCCGATATATTCGATCAGGGCATGCTCTGTCGCGCCATTATCGCCGCCCACAAGGTGCCTGACGTAGCCGCGCACACCGGGCGCCTCATAGCCGGCGATGCGAAGTAGGACCCGGCCGGCCATGCGCCTCACTGCGAGCGCGACCGTTTCCGGCAGGCGCTCAGGCGTTATGCTGCCATGATAATAAATGATCAGCGGCGGCTCTGTCGTTGCGGCGGATGCGACAATTTCCTCACGTCTCGGAACATTCCAGACGATCTGCAGCCTATCGTTTGAGAAGCCCAATTCGCTCTGCGCCAGCCGAGCTCGTGCCTCGTTCGGAAACACGGTCAGCCGCGCCGATCGCGCCGCCGCCGCGCGCAGCCGCGCCAGGCCGGGATGCAGCGTTCCCGGCGACGGACTGTCGTGCTCATGGTAGATCAGTGTTGCCCCGGCAAGACGCGCGGCCAGGAGTCCGGGACCGGCGCCGAGCGGATCCGAAGCATAAACGACGTTCGGCCGAAGTCTCAGTGCCAGCCGTGCGGCCATCGCCGCATAAAGCGCGTAACTGACCTTGCTCATCACATGCGACGGGCGGGTCCGAACCGCATGGATCTTGACGCGTGGATGCGGGGCCAGAGCCAGCGCGTTGCCGGCAATCGGAGCGGACAGGAACGTTACCTCCCATTCAGCCTCCGCCATCAGCATGGACGCGTGAATGAGCGGCGGATAGGCGCCAGGATTCGTCGCCTGGACGAACAGAACGCGCCGGTTTCCGCCGCGGCTGCTTAACCGGCCCAAGCCGCGTCCTTCATCCCCGCCCAGGTGGCGCGCGGTCTTTCGCTTTCAGTTTGGTTCAGCATTGGCGTCGTATTCCCTCACGCGGTCGATTGATCAGCGGCCGACCGCCAGTCTGTCGAGGCCGGCGTCACCCGCAACCCATCGCCGTAACACGCGCTTCGATTGCAGGCCGGCCTGGAGAACCGACGCGGCGGCGCTGGCACCGACCATTCGTCGCAGCAGGCAGCCGGTCTCGAACAGGCTGCGCCGCGCGGCAAGGCCATTGTACCTTGCGCGTGCCTCTTCAAATTCATCGAGACCGTTCAGCAAGGCAGCCTTCACGACGTGCGCCCACATCCGCGCCAGAGCGTCGACGCGCGATGGCGCCAGAGCCCCCTGCCCTCGCCATATGGTTTCGATCTCCGAAGCATTGCGGGCGCAATCCGCGATGAACCGCGTGCGATTTCGCTGCGACAAGCTATCCGGCGATACGCGGTAATAGGCCCCGACGCCGGCGACATAGGCGAATCGCGCCTTGTGCCGCGCCGCCTCGAACAGGTAGCGCGCGTCCTGGATGACCGGCAGTCCCGCAGGCCAGCCACCGATGCGCTCGACGATCTCCCGCCGATAGAGCAGCGCCGCCGGCGGCGCCCAGAATTCCGACGTCGCGGTGGCCGCTTCTGCGTCCCGCTCGAGCGCGGCCAGGTCCGGCCGAATGATATCGGCGAGGACATAGGTTCCGTCCCGCCCGCGTTCCAACTTCTGCCAATCGGTGTGCGCGACATCGGCATTACCGGTCGCGACGGCCTCGAGCCGAGCGCCCAGCGTGGCGGGCGCCAAAAGATCGTCGCTATCGAGATATTGGATGTACTGACCGCACGCCAGCTTTGTCCCGCTTTCACGGGCGGAGCTGACGCCCCTGTTCGGTGTCGAGAGCGAACGGATGCGGTCGCCGAATTCGTCGATGATTTCCGCCGAGCCGTCGGCCGAACCATCATTGATGACGATCACCTCCTTCTCGACATCCTGATCGAGCGCGCTCGCGATCGTCGCCGCAAGTGTCCGCTCGGCATTGTAACAAGGGATGATGACGCTGATCATGGCGACGGGCGTGGAAGAATTCGCGCGTAGAGCGTCGCCATGTCGTCCGCCGCCGCGTCCATGGTTCGAGGTGGCGCGATCCCGGCGCGCAGGGTTTCGATCACGTGCCGATCTTCCGCCAGCCGCCTGATCGTCGCGGCCCAGGCGGCCGCATCGTCCGGCACGACCAAAATGCCATCGACACCGTCGCGCACGAGCTCGGCGATGCCACCAAGATTGGCACCGAGCACGGGAACGCTCGCGGCAAAGGCTTCAAGCGCCACCAGCGGTCCCGTCTCAAGCCAGCGCGAGGGCACCGCGATCAGGTCATATTCGGCCATAATGCCCACGACCTTGTCCGGCGCAACGGCCGTGCGGAGGGTCAGTCGTGGATCCTGCTGGGCCTGTGCCGCGAGCCAATCGTAGATCCGATCGGGTTCGGCGGACTGACGAATTGCAAAAATGTCGATCTGCACGGGCACCTTAGGGATCATATTCAACGCGCGAGCCAGAAGATCAGGACCCTTGGCGCGGTCGATCCGGCCAAAATAGGCGATCTTCAGCGGCCCCGCGAGCCCGCGCAGCACCGTCGGCCGCGGGACCTGTGCAGGCGCGGCGATTCCCTGGCGGGACAATGTGATCTTGGCGGCGGGCACCGTGTTACGCCTGAGCACATCGTTCACCCATTGCGAGACCGCGACCACGTGATCGACCTTGCCGATGAAATCCAGGAAACGCCGCTGGCTTGACGCGATGAGGCCCGGTATGCGCAGCGCCGACAGCGGCCTCGACGGTCCCGTGATCGCCGCGGCCCGCGAGTAGAACGTGTCCGGAACCGCGGCCGCCGCGCGTGCGAGTGGCTTCGGCATACCCGACGCTGCAAGAGCGCAGGCCATGCAGCGCTTCGTCTCGATAATACCGTCGCAGGGCGTCTCGCCGAACAGCATCATCGAGCCGCGCGCGCAGCTCGCCGTCGGTGTATGATAGGTAAATACAACGCGCGCCCCAGCCGCATGCGCGACATCGACGAGCCTTTCGGAAACAGCTGCCGTGTGCGCATGCAAGTGCACGATGTCCGGCCGCACCTGTGCAATGATTTTCATGAAGCTCTCGGCCGCGATCTCGTCCGGCATTCCATAGGCGAGTTCGAGTCGTGGTCGCGCATCTGTCGCAAAGCGATAGACCGGGACGCTGCTGTCCACATAGGAGGCCACCGCTACGCCGGGAGCCGCGACGGCACTTTTATAACCGCGCGCGGATAGTCGTTGCGCGAGCGCGCGCACATACACTTCCGTGCCACCACTGGCGTCCGGAAAGTAGGTGTAAGGCACGTGCAGGACTTCGCGAATGGACTGGTCACCTTCGTAACGTGAATGGATATGTGCCATTTTCAAGTTTATCAGAGGTCAAAACAGCGCGACACTGAGATCGAGATTTCCAACCTCCGGCGAGATCTGCGAAGAAGTCTTGTCCGCAACGGCGCAAAGAGCATGTCCGCCATTATCCGGATTTGTGAACATTAGGAAATTCCGCCGATCTTTCGGAATTGCGCAACGACATGATCTCGGCCCACCGAGAAGCGCGGTGCGCTGGTCCAGCTGCGTGCACGCCGGATAACGGGGATAGTTCGCAGCACAGTTTGAGATAACAATGTGTGTCGCCGGAATTGCCAATAGGCCCAATGCTGCAAATACTGACGAACCCACTCATGCAGCCCAACATCGTCGTGGGTTACCGGCTGATACCGCTCCAATCTCAACGACAAGCTGTGCGCAACGAACTGCGCATGGCGCAGGGTCAACATGCAGACATGGACAAAGTGTCGAAAATACCAGAACTGTCCGGGATCGAGCCTGCATATGGGCCAATCGCCATTGCCTGTCGCCAGCACCAAAATGCCATCCGGTCTAAGGAGACGTACTAGCTTAGACAACGTCTCAAGAGGTGCCACGAGGTGTTCAAAAACGTCGACCATCACCACAGCATCGAAGGATCCGCTGGGCTCGGTATCAAGGGCATTGTCGGGCAAGATACAGAGTCCCTTGGCGGCGGCAACAGCGGCAGCATCTCGGTTGAGCTCGATCCCGCAGCAGCGGTAGTCGCCGACGAGTGACGCAAACAGTCGGCCCGAACTGCATCCAAAGTCCAGGAGCCGTGAGCCCGCGGGCAAGCGCATCAAATGAGCGTGTACGGCGCGTTCCGTTGGATGCAGCCCCGCAATTTCCCATACGCGGTAATCGATGCGCGCATAGAAATCCGATAGTTCATCGTCTGAGAGTCTAGGTGTTCGGAACAACAAACCGCAGAACGAACAGTCATGGATTTCGTAATCAGGTTGTTCGTAGGTCCTGTCTGCCACATTGTCGCGGAACCCTCGCCTCAGGGCGGCCGCGACCTTGTAGTTCTTTGCGCCGCAAGCGGGGCAGCGCTCGACAGAAATCGATGGGCGCAAGCTGACTCGCGCAAGCACGCTCAAGACGATCTCCCTTAGGGCTCGCGAGTAATTAGTCGGGGCAGAAAGATCTGCCGATTTCCACGTTCGCCCGGCCTTCGTAAAATTCACAGCTCAGCGGCATTAGGCCTGCACAGTTGATAGGACCGGACGCAACAGCTTGCGAAGCTGTCGCTCGAATGACCACCCGCCAACAGCTCACAAATTGCGAAAGCGCGACACCCCCTGCATCCGCATGATGGACGATGCGTTGTAACAAGGGATGATGACCCTAATCATCCGTTCCGGAGCCAAGGCCAGTTCGATGCCCGGATAACCTCAGCCGAACATCCGATTTAGCGTACTCTCAGCACGGAATCGCGCGCGTACTGAGTATCTGCTTGAGCAATACCCAATTCGCCCCCTTCCAGCCAGCGCTTGGTGATGTCCTGAGCGTCTGCGAGCTTCACAACCGGCGACCAGCCAAGCACGGAGCGGGCGCGCGCCGCGCTAAAGCGTGTTTGCGCAGGCCCAAATAGGTCGGATAACCAGATTGGCGGTGAAAGCTCCGGTTTTGGCGGGAGGGAAGCGAACTGCTGGGTCATGACCTTGTTGGAATTGACGAAGATGTCGGGATAGAGACGGCGCGCGAGCGCGATAACCGCGGACGTCGGCATTCGCGTTGTAAGTACGTCACGTACTCGGCGATCCGCGATGATGGCACGCAGTGCGTCTCTCCAGCGCGGTCTAGCGGCGCGGTCCAGATCTCTTAATTCGCGAGCCGTGAGCGACCGCCAGAGCTCAGAGTCACCACTAACTAGAGGCGCTAGAAACTCGCGCCAAGTGCAGGTCCCGTCGTTAATAATAAAACGCTGTCCGTGAGCCTCCACCGTTTCCGCAGCCAGTAGGATGGCATCCACGAGGTTTTCGACGAAGCAGAAGTTTGCCATTCCGCGCCCTTGTTCCACCCAGCAAAAGCATCCCGACTTCGCCAAGCGATGAGGCATCTCGCTGTAAGTTGATCCGCCTGGCCCGAAGACACAGGAGGGGTTCAAGATCACGATGCGGGTCATCGACGAAGAGGCGCTTCGTCTCAGGCACCACCGCTCCATCTGGGCCTTCTCGGTCCCATATCGACCTCCCTTGGGCTTATAGGGGCAAAGTTCGTCGACGAGGCCGTCCTCCTCGCCGAAAACATAAATGGTGCTAAGCACGACGATGCACTCGCAGCGTGCGGCAATTGCAGCCTCGACCAGATTGCGGGTGCCCTCGATGGTTATCCGATCGAAGTCTGCCCCGTTCCGTCCGTAGGCGAGATGAAACACCCACCGCGCACCGTCGACTGCACTGCGAACCTGTTGAGCATCGAGCAGGTTCAAGGTTTTGAGGGAAACCGGATAGCGGCCGACTTCGGCGCAGCTGCCTACGCGCCGGATGGGCACCAAAATTTCCTCAAAGCCGAGCTTCGCAAGACGACCGACCAAATGAGAGCCGATAAAGCCCGTACCACCCGTGACCACAACGCGCCCCGGTGCCAGCCCAGGGCGGGCGCTGGTCCCGACTGAAACCGGCCGCACACCGCGTTTTCGATGTTGAGAATAAGCCCATTCGATGATGGAGATCGTCGATGCCGCATCTCGCGCGCTGACGCCAGGTGCGCCACCCTCGCCCAGGGCTTTCAGAAAGTCTGAAATCTTCTGTGCGAAACAGGAAACGAGCGTGGCGGGCCAATTTTCCGTAAACGGCCGATGTGGAGTCAGTCGCGCGGTCAGTCCAACCTTGGAATTCCACACACAGCCGTCGAATTCGTCCTTTGAAGCGATCAGCGTACCTCGGCTGCCTCGAACAATCAGTTGATTACGCAGCTCGCGCGTACGTGACAGCCCGATCCGAACGAGAATACCCCTCTCCGTCTCCAACTCCAAGACCGCGTTTGCCTCAACCCCTCCTGCAAAGTCATCGCGATAGGCGCGCGCCTCAAGCCGACCGAGCAGATGCTCGATCAAGTCAATATAATGAACACCCATGTCGGCGAGGACGCCCCCATTCTCACGATCGAAAGGAGCAGGCGTAGTCGCACTCCACACGTAGGGGCCTCCATCCTCGATCTCAACTGAAAGCAGGTCTCCAATCTGACCGTCTTGAAGGGCGCGGCGCATAGCGACCATCGAGGGTAAATATCGACGGCACATGTTAACGTCGACGATGCGCCCGGCTTGGGTTGACGCTGCATAAATCGACCTGCATTCGTCAGCCCGTAACGCCAGCGGCTTGTCGCAAAGCACGTCGAAGCCTGCTCCAATCGCTCGCAGGCAAGCATCTGTGTGCAACGCGTTCGGCAACGCGATGATCGCTGCTCGCGGTCCGATACCAACGTTGCTACTTCGTAATACTTCGCGGAAGTCGCCAGCTTGCGTTTTGATCGCGGGCCACGCCGCACCAACTTTCGCAAGCTGTTTTGGTACACAATCAATAACGTTCACACGGTCAGTCATTCCAAGAGCAGCGAGGGCCGGCAGATAGAGTTCACTGACGACGGCGCCAGCACCCAGCACCAGGATGGAAGGGGATATCTGGGCTTGCGAATTAGCCATGAACATTCACCGACATCAGCTATGACTGCGATCGCGCGTGAGCGTCGCGCCTCCAATAAGCTTGACAATCAATCCGGCTGCATCACAAAGGCAATTCACTGATTTGAACAGCGACCTGCATATTCGAGAACGCCTTGTATTCGTATTTGATCTGGTGCGAATTCATGAATTCCTGCCAGGCCTTCCATTCCTCGTGCCGCCATCCGCGGCATCCAAAGTATTCATCAAACAGAATGACGGAGCCCACGCGCAGCCGATCCCGAATAAGGTTCAGCACTGTTCGAGTTGAATTGTAAGTGTCGCAGTCGATATGCACGAAGGAAAATGGACCCGGATGCGTGACTAGGAAGTCGGGCAGCGTTTCGTCGAAAAATCCTTTGATCAGAGTAACATTTGGTTCGACGATGGGAACATTGCCCCCCACTGAGAAATAACCCTTGGTCCAGCCGTATGCCGGCCAATCGTCCTTGAGGCCAACAAAGGAATCAAACCCATAGATCTCTCGCCCATTTAATAGCCGCGCAAAGTAATTGATGGAATTCCCTTTCCAGACCCCGAATTCGGAATAAAGCCCATCCACCTTGCACAGACCGAGGACATACGTCCACATGGCCTCCTTATCTTCGAAAGCCATCGCCAATGGCATATGCGACTCAGCGTAATTGGCGGAGTCGATGACGGCATTGTTGTGCATCGTTGAGAGGACATCGAGTCGAGTCGCAATCAGCTGAGGGCCAACACTGCTTCTCGCCCGAATGTATCTGATGGGAAGCACAAATAGAAGATCCGCGACGCGCCTCAGCAGTGGCTTTATCACCTGCTTTCCCTACTCCTGCGGTGGTTCAGCGTGATACAACGGCTCGCGTCCAGATTGATCGGATAAAGTAGTAGGCGACACCGATTGTGGAAATCCAGAATAAGACGGATTGAATTCAAAGAGGTAGCCCGTGCCATGACGAGGAGACGTAATCATACTCAACTCGCAAAAGTGCGGCCATTCGCTTTCGAAAGAGAAAAAACGGCAGAAGTTTGGCCACCTGATGAAACCGGGTTTCCGCCAGTCGCTTCACTAAGTAAAACCTGATGCCACCAGTCATGTATTCATTCAACAAGATTTTCCTTTCGACGCTTTTTACTGAATCATCAGGTCGACGCGTTTTCTGGCTACTGTAAACGTGCATCGCTGATATAGGTGCACTCGTCAGCGCAACATATCTCGAGCCCCTCAATGCGAGACTGAAGAACGCCACGTCGAACATGTAATTTAACCGCTCATCTAATTTTCCGATTTTCTCCCATATCGAGCGCGAAAAAAACGTCGCCTCTTGCGGAAAATCTGATAGCCCGGACAGATAGAAAGGCCAATCCTCCATCCAAGTGGCCTGACATCCGCGTAGCACGTCGCCAGCATCCTTGTGGAGACGAGCTCCGGAAATTAAATCCGCATCTGGAGCTAGTTGTGCGATAGACGCTATAGCTTCTAGGGCGTTAGGCAATAGGCTGTCATCTGAATTCAACCAGTTCAGGTACGCCCCTGTAGCTTGGGACAACCCTTTGTTTAGTGCTGCCACTTGGCCGGCATCCTTTTCGCTTATCCAATATGCGAGCCATGGCTGGTATTTCCTGATTATTTGGACGCTCCCATCCGTCGAGCCCCCGTCCATGATCACATATTCGAGGTTGGGATAGCCCTGCAGCAGGACGGAGCGGATGGTTTCCTCAATAAACATCCTCTGGTTGTAGCTTGGGGTAACGATCGAGATGCGCGGCCATCGAGATCCGTCGCGGCGCACCGATGGCAGTTGCTGCGTCTCGACTGTCCACGGCCAGCCGGACTTGCCGGGCGGCGGCGGCGGCAGTTCGGCAAGCGTCGGACAGCGGGGAACTTGAGGATCACCCACGGCGCAGGAGGCCTGTCGCGAGAAGCGGCTCAGCCCAATCCGCCTCGTTCGCAAGAACGGCGCAGCCGCGGCGCTGGCCCGTCTCTTCGGCCGAAGGAAGCACTGGATAGAGTACGGCAAGCCGGTAAGCATCGAAAGCGGGAGCGACATAGGATTGATCGAGCGCCTTGCCCGGGCCGTAGTCGTCGTAGCCGTATCCAGGATCGTCGGGAACGCGGAAGTCGTCCACCATCACCACCGCATTCGGGCAGTGCGCAAACACGACGTCCAGTTCCTCGGCGAGAGGCAAGTCCTCGTTCCAATGCGCGTCAAGATAAGCGAAGAGAGGGCGCGCTTCCAGTGCCGTCGAGTACAGATCAAGCGCTCGAAGCGTTTCTGTTCGACTGTCGCCAAGCCGGAGCTGCACGTTGCGGAAGCGACGCAATCGCTCGCGCGCAAATCCATAATTCCGCGCGTTGCTCTCGACCGTCACGATCGGAAGCCCGGATTCCGCCAAAAGCTCGGTCGTTGTCCCGACATAAGTTCCCGTTTCAAGAATAAAGCCGGGGTCAACGGCCGACATGAGCGCGTCAAAAATGGCCCGCCGTCCCGCTTGGCCATTGAACGGTCCACCCCACGTTAGCCGGCGCTCGGCGAACCTGTAGAAGTCGATCCGCCCCACGAGTTCGTCCGGCAGAAGGTCCCGTATCTTGGACAGCATCTCAGCCCTTCCTCGTTCGACGCACGAGCGCGAATAGCTTCCGCTGGAGCCAACAGTAGTCATCGGGGTATCGCCTCAGATATTTAGGCAGCACCTGCACATCACCACTCCGAATTGGGAAATCATGCCATCCGAGTTTCGACTCAGAGGAAAGCAGGACCGTGCCATCGAAACCGGAAAATAGGTAGACTGGCTTAACCCCAGCCGTTCGAAAAGCTGGCAAATACGCCTCGCTCTCGGCAAATGGTCCAGTTCAGAACTCCTCGCCTGCAAACAAAGCACTGATTTCATTTGCGCCGGCGAGCCGACAGCACTTCTTGAGAGCCAAATTGAATAGCGCGAAGAGACTGCAGCCCCACTTGTCGATTCTCGTCGGAATTGCCGGCTTGAATTCGATACAATTGCTACCCAGAGATGAATGTCATCTCCGTCAATAACGATGGAAATCAGTTCGCATTCCCAGGGGACAAGATGTCTTCTCCAAAATGCGGTCAAGACTGTCCTCTTTCGCAATGTCAACAAATGCTCGGATAAAGGTAATTTTTTCCCGTCCCCGAAATGAATGTTCGAGCGTGGCGAAAGATTTTGCATCCGTCTCAATCATGATTCCATGATAAGCGATACTCAGGATTTCCGATATAGCAAATCAAAATATCGACCGCCCTTCGGAGATTCCGCAAACTTATCTGAGCGGATTAGCTTGAAACCAAACTTACTGAGATAACTCGTCAATTCCTCGACTCGTGCACAATTTGCATACGATTCAAAGTCGGCGGCTTCTGTTCTTACGAATTTAAATTGGCCGAGACTTTTCGCGGCGCCCTTGAGCACTAGAAGCTCTGAGCCCTGTGTATCCATGACGAGGGCCTCGTAGGTGGGAATGCCGTTGCCAATATTTTTTAGCAGAGAGTCGAGGGTAATGGATTTCAATGTTATTTGCGATACGTACTGAACATCTGGCCAGATTTCGTTGTGCTTCGCCAACTCCAGAATTGAAGAGGACGCTCCTCCGTTGCTTGCAACATGAAATAAATATTCGACGGCGTCTTTATCGGTAATTAGATAATTGACGGCTGTTTGGTCAGGAAAAGACCTAACGTTTTTGTAAAGCTGTTCGAAAATATCCGGCAGCGGCTCAACCCATAGAACCTTGAGCTTGTACTTTGCGTATAACTCCCGTTCCTGACCCAGATTCGCTCCTACGTGAATTACGCCGGTTACTTGCTTCAAGTACGAGTGTGGATCAAGAGAAGGGAAAATCGCCATCACGATCTTCCTAATCTCCCTCGCAATCTTGGTATAGATCGCTCTCGCCGTATCCGCGACCCCGTGGGCCCGCACTTTCTCCCAAAGAGCAGTGAACATGATAGCCTTCTTCATAGATAAGGCGCCTGGTGATGGGGACGAGACGACAATATAGCTTCGAGAATTCCATCTTCACCAAACTGCGAATTTACGTTCTTGGCGCGGGCCAGAAGCTGGCTGGGGCCTAGATCTCTCGTAATTACAGGCGTGCACCCAGAACTCAGGATTCGCGTTCGACAAAAAGAGCATCAACTTACGCTACCTATCGGCTGCCAAGCCGCCATATCGCCGAAGAAATGAAATTTTCCCACGCTTCCGGGCGAGACGCATAACGCTATCAGCCTCGGGTCGATCGGCACGGATTCTCATGAAGACCCCGTCGGTCTTGTTGATCGCAACATAAGCAGACCTCAATTCCGCGACCCATTCTACTTCCCGTCATGTGACATTCTGGAAAGAAAGACACTTCCATATTGCCATTCCTGGCGAAGCGGATGCAACAATCCTGGCCAGTGCTCGGGCCCTATTGAGAATTCAAGACAGTCCTCGCTTCGGTCATGGTACTCAACCCACGGCGTCGTGATATCGACACTCAATGTATAAGTGCCAACTGCCAAGCACGTCACGTCGATAGTCATCGCTATATCCGAAATCCCAGGCGACAGCGACACTGGCGTTGATGACATCGTTGCACCGAAAGTGGCGAACCCGACCGGCGCTCCGCGGCTGTCTCGAACGCGAACATCGATATTGACGTTGATTTTCCGGTCACATTGGACCGAGAGATTTAATGTCAGCTTCGTTTGATTTTCGTCTGTTTGCTCCAGTGGTTCGACCGATGCGGCAATCAATTCGGGTCGCCCGGTTCCACTTGCTTCCTTTCTGAAGACAGATGAGCGTCCATGGGCGTTCAGATATCGGTCTATCGCCTCCGTCGTTGCACCAAGAAATTCATTCCGACCGGCAGCGATCACCAGGCAACGCTGACACAGCGCGTGCACCGCAGCCATGTTGTGGCTCACGAACAGCACCGTCCGCCCGCCCCTTTTAGCGACCTCCCCCATCTTCCCCAAGCACTTCTTCTGAAACTCCGCGTCGCCGACGGCGAGCACTTCATCGATCACCAGGATCTCGGGTTCGAGATGCGCCGCGACCGCAAAGGCGAGCCGCACCTGCATACCGCTGGAATAGCGCTTGACTGGCGTGTCGATGAACTTCTCCACGTCCGAGAAGTCCACGATCTCGTCGAACTTGCGTCGGATCTCGGCGCGGCTCATGCTGAGGATGGCGCCGTTGAGATAGATGTTCTCGCGTCCGGTGAGCTCGGGATGAAAGCCAGTGCCGACCTCGAGCAAGCTGGCGACGCGGCCGACGATGGTGACGCGCCCCTCGGTCGGCTCGGTGATGCGCGACAGGATCTTCAGGAGCGTCGACTTGCCGGCGCCGTTGCGGCCGATGATACCGAGCACCTCGCCACGCTTAACCTCGAAGCTCACGTCCTTCAGCGCCCAGAATTCCTCGGTCGCCTCGCCGCGGACGATGGCGCGGCCACGCGCCACGTCGGCCGCCCGTTTCCACACATTACGCGCCGTCCGCGCGGCAACGTCACGCAAGGCCATATAGCGCTCGCGCTCGGTCGCATGGCCGATGATGTATTTCTTGCCGAGTCCCTCGGCGCGGATGACGACATCGCCGGCCATCAGATCAGATCCGCGAAGCTGCGCTCGGTGCGCCGGAAATAGGCGACGCCGATCCACAGGAACAGCGCGACCACGCCGAGGCTCAACAGAAAGCCACGCAGGTACAGTGTCGACTCGCCGCCGAGGATGCACCAGCGGAAGCCATCGATGACGCCGACAACAGGATTGAGGCTGTACCAGAAGCGCCATTGCTCCGGCACCACCGTGCTGGAGAAGCCGACTGGCGATACATACAGCCCGAACTGCACGATGAACGGGATGATGTAGCGGAAATCGCGGTATTTCACATTCAGCGCGGTGATGAACAGAGCCGGACCCAGGCTCGCCAGCACAGCCAGGATCACGAAGCCCGGCAGCAGAAGCAGACGCCAGCTCGGAACGAAGGCGTACCACGTCATCAGCCCGGCCAGCATCACGAGGTTGATGCCGAAATCGACCAGCGCGGTGACGGCCGACGAGGCCGGGATGATGATGCGCGGAAAGTAGACTTTGCCGATTAGGTTGGCGTTCGCAACGATACTGCTCGATGCCTCGGTCAGGATCGAGGAGAACAGGAACCACGGCAGCATGCCGGCGAAGACCAGCACCGGATAAGGCGCGGCGCTCTCGCTCGGCAGGCCGGCAAGGCGGCCGAACACGATGGTGAAGATCACCATGGTCAGAAACGGGCGTACGATCGACCAGGCAACGCCGATGACGGTCTGCTTGTAGCGGACGGCCACGTCACGCCAAGCGAGGATAACGAAAAGCTCGCGATAGGCCCAGAGGTCGCGCCAGTAATGCCGCTCGGCCCGTCCGGGCTCGAGCACCAGCACATGGGCCTGCGCGGCCGCCACATCGAACCGCTCATGGTTGCGCGTCACCGAAGTCAATTGATGCTCCGTATGGAAAGCTGCCCTTGAAAATCCGCAAATCGCCCGTCCACCTCGGCCGCCTTGTCCGGGTGTAACCAGCTCTTCCGGTAGCGGATTTGCACCTCGGTGGACTCCAGCCCGGTCAGCCGTTCGATCACCTCAGACGCCTTGCCGAACAGCCGCTTGCGCCGCGGCAGGCGCCGCGACAGCGGCACCGGCGAAAGATCCAGTCGCGCCGCCAGCCGTTCCGCCGCCTGGTCGAGTTCGGCGATCAGCCTGTCGATGTCGAGGAAGATCGGATCGCGAGCGAGCCAGCGCTGCCCGTGCACATGCGCGCAGGACCACACGCTGTGATCGAGGCCGAAGTAGCCGTCCAGTTCCTCGAGGAAATCCGTGTTCGACCCGGGATAGGCGCTGAATTCGGCGAAGCGCTTCATTGTCGAGGAAAAGCGCCGGAACAGATAGATGAAGAACGTCTGCGGCGAGCTTAACTGCGTGATGGCGTCCGTCTCCACGTCGGTGGTGAAGCCGCCCAGATGCGATTTGAACAGCAGATGGCTTGTCCGAAGCGACGGCCGTTGCAGGCGCGCGCGCCCGTCATCGATATCGAAGTTGACGAACAGTTCCGCGGCGCTGTTCCAGATATGCACGTGATTGTGCAGGACGGGGAAGTTGCAGCGCAGGAAATCGAACATCAGATGCGTGCCGCTGCGCGGATGGGATATCACGAATATGGCCATCGTCACGTCAGGCCGCCCGCGCAGCAGCCGGCATGGTCAGCTCGGCGCTGGCTCGCAGGATGCGAGTCAGGATGTTCGACACCTGGCCGGCGAATGCCGCGTGGCCGAAGCGGGACCGCACCGCGGCGGCAAGCGCATGCGGATCGGGCCTGGGTTCGGCAAGCAGCCGCGCAAGTGTCGGCGCGAACTCGGCCTCCGACGCCATGGTTCCGAATTCGCCGTCGGCGAATACATCGACCGCCCCGCCGGCGGCCAGGCCGAGCGCGGGCGTGCCGCAGGCCATGGCTTCCAAAAAGGCGATGCCGAAGCCCTCGCCGGTGGAAGGCATGACGAAGAGATCGGCCATCCGATAGGCCTCGGCCAGTTCGTCCTGGCCCAGCACGCCTTCGAAGCGCACGCGCTCGGCAACGCCCTGCTCGGCGGCAAGCGCGCGCAGCCGCGCCCGGTCGTCACCATCGCCCACCACCACATAGACAACGTCATGGCCCATGATCACGAGCTGCGGAATGGCGGCGATCACCCGGTCGTGGCCCTTGTAGCCTTCGCGCGCATCCATGCGCCCGACGGTCAGCAGCACGCGCTTGTCCTGCAAGCCCCAGCTCCGGCGCAGCGCATTGCCGTCGCCCGGTGTGAAGGCCTCGCCGACGGTATTGGGCAGGACCACCACCCGTTCCGGCGCGATCGCAGCCCATTCGATCACGCGGGCGCGCGTGTGGCGCGAGACGCAGAAGATGAGGTCGGCGGCTTCCGCGGCGCGCCGCTGCAACAGGCTCGGCCGCGACCAGGCTTCGATCCCATGCATCTGGACGATCAGCTTGGCGCGGCGCCATCGCGCCACCAGCACCGCGAGCGGTGCCATGTACAGATGGCCACAGAAGACCAGGTCGACGGGCCGGCCCAACACGCTGCGGAAGGCCGAAAGAAGGTAGGGGATGCGGCCGAGATGCGGAGCTGCTTGGCTGATCCCCGCCGGCAAGACGATAGGATAGGGCGCCCGCCGCGGCAGGACCGCGATCAACGACACCAGACCGCTGTCCGCCAGAGCACCGAAAAAGTCACGGTTGTATTGGGCAATACCGCCTCTTCCGCCGAAGGCGTCACTCACCAGAGCAAAGCACCTGCAGCCGCCCTGCATCAGCCACCATTGCCGATGCGAAAGCCTGTTGCCGACAGGCGGGCCGCGAGTTCGCTCGGCGACAAGCGGCAGAACAGCCAGTTCCAAAACGGGGCCACATACTCGAACGCCCCGTCAACCGACGGAACGAGTTCGAAGTCGCTGATGTAGTAGGCCTTGAGATCGGTTTCGTGAATGATCCTGGCGGGAAGCCCTGCTTCGATCTCCGGCGCCAGCATTTCCATCACCAGATAGCGTATCGCCTTGGACGTTTCGACGGCGCCGTCCCAGACCTTCTCACCGGCGCCTTCGACATCGACCTTGACCAGGGCATCGCCAATCACCCGCGCGCGGAAGTATTCCGCGAGGGAAATGGTCTCGACCGTTTCGGCGCGTGTCACGTGCTTTTGCGTGAACAGGCTGCTCAATGAACCCGAGGAATCGTCGCTTAGGTTCTTGAAGAAAGTGGCTGTCCCTCTGCGCTCCGCAACCGCCATTTCGTTTCCGCAGGCGACAATATCGTTGCTGGTCAGGTTTGTTGCGAGACGCCGTGCAAGCTGTCGATCCGGTTCGAACCAATGCAGCCGCGCCTGGGGATGGTCGTTGTGAACGAGAAAGGTGAAGGCCCCTTCGTTCGCGCCGACGTCGACGAATTCTTCGCAGTCCGCTGCCAAATCCCTCACCAATGCGAAGGTCGCGCGCTCGGAAAGCATGTGCTCAAACTTGCCGAACGCATAAGCGGTCTTGTTCAGCGCGATAAGACAGCGCAAATCCGCACCAAGTCCAAAATTGGTGATGACGAGATCGTCCGTTTGGCCAAGCGAACTGCGCACGAGCTTGGCGCAGATGCGTTCGAACAGCGGCGTCTTCCACATCGGCGGCGCTATCGCCGCGCGCCCAAGCAGCCAGCGCGTTTAGGATGGAGCAAGCGCGCGTCCGGCCGCATCGCCACACTGCCGGATAAAGTCCCTCATGTGCGCGAAACCGGGAACCACTTGTCGCCGGCCGGACCGGCGGCTTTGAAGACGAATTGCAGCCATCGCCGCGAGTTCAGGCCCTTCGATTTTCCCGGACTGCGTAAACCGCTGGCCGCCGATGTATCCCCCGCCCAGGCGCCGGTCGGCACGCCGAAGCCTGTCTTCGCCCGCGCGACGATCTCTTGCGGCAGCGGTCGCGATGGCGCTCCCGCCAGCGCAACCTTTCCCGCGCCCGGCGTGATCTGGCCGATCACCGGAGCAAGCCTTTCAAGCAGCGTGCTGTCGACGAGGGGGACCCGGATTTCCACGCCATGCGCCATTCCGGCCCAGTCCGCATCGCGGAGAAGCTGATTGCGCATGTATTGCGTCGATTCCAGCACGGCGATGCGCGCGACATCGCTGCCCGGATCGGGCTTAAGGCTGGCAGAGAGACGCTTGAGCGGCTGCAGCCGGCGCAAGCCTTCGCGGGCGACATCGGCATCCATGATCTGCATGAGCTCGTGCGGCAGGAACAGCCCGCGGCGCAGCAAGTAGGCGCCAGCCAAGCTCGAGGCGTGGTCGAGCAGGCCGAGCGCCTTCGGATTGGCACGGGCGAACCGCGGGGCGAACATGCGCGCGAGCCCGCGCGCCATCCGTCCCAGCCCCGGCACCGCGGCCAGCGGACCGAAGCGGCGGCGCCAGCGCGGCACATCGACGAAGCTCGGATAGCCCGCCAGAAGCTCGTCGCCGCCGAGCCCGGAGAGCGCCACTTTCAGCCCGGCTTCCTTCGCCGCCTTCGACACGAACCAGTTGTTCACGCCGTCGATCGACGGTTGATCCATTGCGTCGAAAATCGCCGGCAGGTCGTCATCGAATTCCTTCTTGCCGACACGGCGCACGGTGTGGCTCGCGCCATAGTGCTGGGCCACGCGCGCGGCGAGCGGCGTCTCGTCTTCCTGCGAGCCCGCGAACTCCTCGAAAGCGAGCGTGATCGCGCGCACATTGCTCTGGCCGGCGTCGCGCATCAGCCCGAGTAGACTGCCGGAATCGACACCCGCCGACAGGAAAATCCCGACCTCGACATCGGCCAAAAGATGTGCGCGCACACTGTCGGAGATGCCGGCACGCACCCGTTCACAGAGTTCAGAGGCAGGCGCCGGCTTGCGCGTACCGTCAGCGAGGATCGCGGCGAGATTCGCAAAGGCCGCGGGCTCGCGCGGACCGGCGGCGTCGACCCACTGGCTGTGGCCGGCGGGGAGGGCCCGTATGTCGCGATAGAAGGTGAAAGGCTCGGGGACGCTGCCGAACAGGTGGAAGCCGACCAGGCCCGCCGGCTCGGGGTCGCGCGAGACGCCGCCGCCGGCGAGAAGTGCCTTCACCTGCGAGGCGAAGCGGAAGGTCCAGCCGTCATTGGCGGTGTAAAGCGGCTTGATGCCGTAAGGATCGCGGGCGAGGAAAAGGCTGCGCGCCTTGTTGTCCCAGATGGCGAACGCGTACATGCCGCGCAGGCGATGCACCATCGCCGCGCCGTTGCGGGCGAAGAGGTGAAGCAGTGCTTCGGTGTCCGAAGTCGTGCGGAAAATTGCTCCTTCGGCTTCGAGCTCCCTGCGCAGCGACGGATAGTTATAGATCTCGCCGTTGAAGGTGACGACATAACGGCCATCACCGCTCATCATGGGCTGGACCGCCCGTTCCGAAAGATCGAGAATAGCTAGCCGGCGATGGCCGAGCGCGCACCGCCTATCAGTGCTCCACCAGGCACCCGCCCCATCGGGTCCACGCGCGCGCATAGCATCGCGTGTCACCAGAAGCTCGGTGTCAGTCCGGATTCCAGAGCTTGGATTGTAAGCAAAAATTCCGTTTATGCCGCACATCGTCTATTTGTGATTTGCGGAGTAGTCGGCTCGGCAACACAAGACGCGTGAGACCGAATAACGGGATCGCCTACCCTCCAGTGGCAAATGTCGCACCACGATTCCGTGGATGATGCAGGCCCTTTGAATAGAGGTCGCGCGTAAACACGCTACCGCACTCGGGGTGAAAAGCACCCAGATCAGAATGGTTCAGGCGCGACGCCGCCCTGAAATCAAGCCACCCGTTTTCCCAGGCAAGGTCAAATGGTTAGTACTTAACCAACCGATAAAACTTGTCGCATCCGGTTAGAGACCCTGCAGTAAGTTGAACCCAAACGCCATTATGGACCGTGTGTTTGATTATACCAACGGCGCTAAAGATTGACCTTTGCCCATTGGCGTGTGGTGATTGAAGCGACCTGCTCCTTGTCGTTGGCGAAGAACATCCATGCTTGGCAG
>Ga0208355_1000117_pt1 | contig 38985 bp, 33 predicted proteins | sample NGESurdeep072012_6_FD_184458 | JGI IMG/M metagenome (GOLD analysis project Ga0208355, IMG submission 184458) | Arctic peat soil microbial communities from Barrow, Alaska - NGEE Surface sample 210-3 deep-072012 (SPAdes) | ecosystem: Environmental > Terrestrial > Soil > Wetlands > Peat ... | reverse complement strand
CTCCTTCGCAGCCATGATTGTCTCCGTCGCTCCCGTCGCGACAGAATCGAATCACAAAATCCTTATCCTTTCAAATTAATTGAAGCTGGCGACTAGTGAAAGGCCCAGCCGTTGGCGCTGGTATCCTCGATGATCGGTCCGAATCCTTCCCAACGCTCGCCGTCAAATTTCATCATCTGCAACTGCTTGTTGACGCGGTAGTCGGTCGGCGAGGTGTTGCCGACGATTCCGGGCAACGAGAGATCAAGCTGGACTCCCTTGAGGCTGGTGGCCTGCCTCATGACGTTCTCTCGGGTGAGATCGTCGCCGCGGCGCTCGAGTACCTCGATCAACAGCTGCGTGGCAGAGTAGCCATAGGTATTGAAGCTCGAATCCTTGTCGCCCTCAGAATAGTATTTCAGGCCGGTGTCATCCATCGCTCGCAAGATACTGGATGAACGGATGTGGCATTGCGAGATAAGGCCGGCCGGAAATGTGAACGAACTTACGCCAGCCAGAGCAGAATTAATGCGACGGCGGCGGGCGCTGCCTGCACGAACAGAATCCGGCGGCTGACGGTGGCGGCGCCGTAGATTCCGGCGACGATCACGCAGAGCAAGAAGAACATCTTGATCTCGAACGCAAAGGCCGGAACGTTCTGAACCAGCCCCCAGACCAGCCCGGCGGCGAGAAAGCCGTTGTACAGCCCCTGGTTGGCGGCAAGTACCGCGGAATCGGCCGCCTTCTCGATCGAGTTACGAAAGGTCTTCAAGCCCAGCGGTTTGGTCCACAGAAACATCTCCAGAATCAGAAAATAGACATGCAGCACTGCTACCAGCGCCACCAAAATATTGGCGATCCAAGTCATGTGCGTTCCCTCTGACCCCGGTAGATGCAGTGGCCGCGTCAAGCTAACACGCTTCAGACGCGCGGCGCGATGGTTCGGTTGATTGCTTCCAGATAGACTTGGGTTGTACTTCTCGTCATTGCGAGGAGCGAAGCGACGAAGCAATCCAGTGATTGTCGCATCCATCCTCTGGATTGCTTCGCTACGCTCGCAATGACGGCCTCTTGCTACTTCTGTTAATGATGCCGCGTCCGATCACGCCGCCGGTTGCGCCACGGCTTCGTCGTTGGCGAGCAGGTGGATCAGCGCGCTCTTGATCGCGGCCTGCCGCGTCGGCGCGTTGATCTGCGCGCCGAGCAGGTCGGTGACGTAAAACACGTCGCGGGCGCGCTCGCCGAAGGTCGCGACATGGGCGGAGGCGATATTGAGGTTGAGCTTCGAGATCGCGGTGGTCAGTTGATACAGCAGGCCGGGCCGGTCGAGGCCGGACACCTCGATCACCGTGTAGCGGTCCGACCACTGATTGTTGATGATCACTTCCGGCTCGACCAGGAACGGCCGCGCCTTGCCGCGTCCCGCCGCGCGCCGCGCCACCACCTCGGGCAGGCGCAATTTGCCTTCGAGCACGTCTTCGATCATTTCGCCGATCCGCGTCGCGCGCCGTCCCTCGTCCTCGTCGCGGTCGTATTCCCTTGATATCGCGATGGTGTCCAGCGCGCGCCCGTCGGTGGTGGTGTAAATCTGCGCGTCGACGATGTTGGCGCCCGCCGAGGCGCAGGCGCCGGCGATGATCGACAGCAGCCAGGGATGATCGGTTGCGAGGATGGTCAGTTCGGTGACGGCGCGCGCTTCGTCGAAGCCGACATTGATCGCCAGCTTGTGGCCGGCCTGTTCGCTGGCCCGCAGGAAGCGGGCGTGGCGGATCTTGCGCGCCAGTTCGACCTTGAGCCAGTACGCTGGATAGTGCCGCGCGATATAGGTGTTGAGTTCCTGCTCCGGCCACTCCGTGAAAGCCGCGCGAAACTCCGCCTGCGCTACCGCGATGCGCTGTGCGCGGTTGACCTCCGAGAAGCCGCCGGTCAGCACCGGCTCGGTTTCGTAATACAGCGTGCGCAGCAGCTGCGCCTTCCAGCCGTTCCAGACGCCGGGGCCGACGCCCCTGATATCGGCGGTGGTCAGGATCGTCAGCAGCTTCATTTGTTCGACCGATTGCACAACCGCTGCGAAATTTTCGATGGTCTTGCGGTCCGAGAGGTCGCGCGATTGCGCCACCGTGGACATCGTCAGATGCTGCTCGATCAGCCACGCGATCAATTCGGTATCGGCAGCGTTGAAACCGAGCCGCGGACACAGCCGCCGCGCCACCTTTGCCCCGGCGATCGAATGATCCTCCGGCCGGCCCTTGGCGATGTCGTGCAACAGCGTGGTGATGTAGATCACCGCGCGGTGCTCGGGCCGGATCTTGCGCATCAAATCGCTGGCGACGGTGAACTCATCGTTGCCGCCGCGTTCGATGTCCTGCAGGTAGCCGACGCAGCGCAACAGATGCTCGTCCACCGTATAGTGGTGGTACATGTTGAACTGCATCATCGACACGATCTTGCCGAAGGCGCGGATGAAATGGCCGAGCACGCCGGTCTCGTTCATGCGCCGCAGCACGATTTCCGCATCGTTCGATGTCAGGATTTCCATAAACAGCCGGTTGGCTTCCGGACTCTCGCGCAGTTCCGTGTTGATCAGTTTCAGCGAACGCGTCACCGTGCGCATCGCGTCGGGGTGGAAGGCGAGATTGTTCTTCTGCGCGAGGCGGAAAATCCGGATCAGGTTGATCGGGTCATGCTTGAAGATATCGGGGGCTGCGAGATTGATGCGGTTGTTGTCGACGATGAAGTCGTCGCTGTCGGGCACCCGCCGCCGATTCAGGCTCGGTCGCAGCCGGGCCATCATGCGGCTGAGCACCGGCGCCGGCTTGGCCTGCTGATCCTCCAGCTTGGCGCACAGGATCGCCGTGAGATCGCCGACGTCCTTGGCGACCAGAAAATAGTGCTTCATGAAGCGTTCGACATCCTGCATGCCGGGATGCGATGTGTATCCGAGCCTGATTGCGATCTCGCGCTGCATGTCGAACGACAGCCGCTCTTCGGCGCGGCCTGAGAAGAAATGGATATTGCAACGGACCGACCACAGGAAATCGGCGCAGCGGCGGAAGGTGCGGTATTCCTGCGCGTCGAACACGCCGCGTTCGAGCAGCTCGTCGGTCTCGCGCACGCGGTAAACATATTTAGCGATCCAGAACAGCGTATGCAAATCGCGCAATCCGCCCTTGCCGTCCTTGACGTTGGGTTCGACCAGATAGCGCGATTGCCCGGCACGGCGATGCCGCTCTTCGCGCTCGGCAAGCTTGGCGGTAACGAATTCCGCCGCGGTGCCCTGCACGACTTCCTTGTCGAACCGCGCCACCAGTTCGTCGTAGAGCGGCTGGTCCCCGGTCAGGAATCGGGTCTCGAGGATCGCGGTGCGGATCGTCATGTCGCCGCGCGCCTGCCGGATCGATTCATCGACCGAACGCGTCGCGTGGCCGACCTTCAAGCCCATGTCCCACAGGCAATACAGGATGGCCTCGGCGACCTGCTCGCCCCAGGCGGTTTGCTTGTAGGGCAGGATGAACAGCAGATCGATATCGGATTCCGGTGCCATCAGTCCGCGGCCATAACCGCCGGTGGCGACAACGGCCATGCGCTCGGCGCCGGAGGGGATCGGCGAGTGATAGAGATGACGCGTGGCCGCGGCGAACAGGATGCGGATGATTTCGTCCTGGACGAAACACAACCGCTCGGCGCAGCGCCGCCCGTGACGATCCCTGAGCAGCACAGCCTGCGCCGTCGCGCGGGCTTCGAGCATTTCGGCCTTCAGCAGTTGCGCCACGGCGGCGCGAAAGAGATCCTCGCGTCCGGCGTGCTTTGCGGCGAGCGCGTCGACCGCGGCGGTAATCCTCGCGGTATCGAAACGTTCGTCGGCCTCAGACCGGGTCTGTGTCACAGCGCTGTCCATAACCTACCCCGATATCGGACGGCGCCGACGCTGTCACGGGACATTCCCGGGGGATGACAGCAGGTCCATGCTGGATTTCACCGGCTTTCGGCAAAGCTGTTCTCATCGGCGTGCCCTGGAGATGCGTATTTTCTCATTGACGCGCCCGTTTAACTCATTGAAATAAAACGGTGTTTTTTTGAGGCGGGGAGGCTGCCGCGCCGGCGCAAACGCCTGTCGCGTTGAGGCTTCCCTGCAATCTGCTCTGATCATTCCCACCCCGAGGAGACCCGACGATGTCCAAGATTTCACGGCGCGCTTTGGCGGCGATCATCGCCGTCTCGACGCTGATGCCCGGCGGCGCATACGCTGCCGATGCGCTCAGGGAAATTCATATCGATTGGGCGACCTATAACCCGGTGTCGATGATCCTGAAGCAAAAGGGGCTGCTCGAAAAGGAATTCGCCAAGGACGGCATAGGCGTCGTCTGGGTGCAATCGGCCGGTTCCAACAAGGCGCTCGAATTCCTCAATGCCGGATCGATCGATTTCGGTTCCACCGCGGGTTCCGCGGCGCTGGTCGCCAAAATCAACGGCAATCCGATCAAGTCGATCTATGTCTTTTCGCGCCCGGAATGGACGGCGCTGGTCACGGCCAAGGACTCCGAGATCGCGACCGTCGCCGATCTCAAGGGCAAGCGCGTCGCGGTGACCCGTGGCACCGATCCGCACATCTTCCTGGTGCGCGCGCTGCTCGACGCCGGCTTGAGCGAAAAGGACATCACGCCGGTACTGCTGCAGCACGCCGACGGCAAGACCGCGCTGATCCGCGGCGACGTCGATGCGTGGGCGGGCCTCGATCCGATGATGGCGCAGGCGGAAATCGAAGACGGCGCAAAGCTGTTCTTCCGGAAGCCCGACGCCAACACCTGGGGCATTCTCAATGTGCGCGAGCAGTTTCTCAAGGATTATCCGGATGCCGTTCGTCGCGTGCTCGCGGTCTATGAGGAGGCGCGCAAATATTCGCTCGCGAACTACGACGATCCGAAGAAGACATTCATCGGCGTCACCAAACTGTCGGAAGCGGTGGTCGACAAGCAGCTCAAGGAGCGCACCGAGCTGACCCACAGCCGGATCGGCGCGCCGCAGCGCGAATCCATTCTCGCCGCGGGGCTGGCGCTGCAGCAGGCCGGCGTGATCGATGCCAAGACCGACGTCAAGGCAACGCTCGACGCTCTCATCGACGATCAGGTTCCGCTGCCGACGAATTGAGAGGCTCATGCGTCGTCCCGGCCAAGAGAACGAGCCGGGACCGTACCGCGCGGTCTCGCTGTTTCACTCGGCGGTTGATGCCCTTATTCATCATCAAAGCCGGGGGCGCTTTCGCGGGGACGACTTGAACGGTTGGTCCGATTCGCCAACTTGCAATCCTGAACGAGAAGCGTTCTTGCTATGGCCATGACGGTTGAACTGCCTGCGCTTGAACGAACTGACGCGATGGCGAGCCCCGCGCCCTCTGGCCGGCTGCGGCGTTTGGCGCGGCCGGCGCTGGGGCTGCTGCTGCCGGTCGGACTGGCGCTGGCCTGGGAGATCATCGTCTGGCTCGGCTTGTCCAACGGACGGCTGGTGCCTCCACCCTCAAAACTGTTTGCGACGATCGTCGAGCTGGCGCGCAGCGGCGAACTCGCGCGGCATATCATGGCGACGCTGACCCGCGTCGTCGCGGGGTTTGGCCTTGGCGTGATCGCGGGCACGGTGTTCGGCGCGATTTCGGGGTACTGGGGCTTGGCGCGCCGGCTGCTCGATCCCACCGTGCAGGCGCTGCGCGCGATCCCGTCGATCGCCTGGGTGCCGCTGTTCATCCTGTGGCTCGGCATTTTCGAAACTTCCAAAATCGTGCTGATCGCGGTCGGCGTATTCTTCCCGATCTATCTCGGCGTGATGGGCGCGATCCTGTCGGTCGATCGCAAGATCGTCGAAGTCGGCCGCACCTTCCGCCTCAGCGGACCGGCGATGATCCGGCGCATTTTACTGCCCGCGGTGTTGCCGGCCTATGTCGTAGCACTTCGGGTGGGTCTCGGGCTGGGCTGGATGTTCGTGGTCGCCGCCGAATTCATGGGCGCCTCCGAGGGATTAGGATATCTCCTGATCGACGGCCAGCAGCTCGGCAAGCCCGCGCAGATCCTGGCGGCGATTGTCATCTTCGCCATTCTCGGAAAGACCACCGACTGGCTGATCGAGATCGGCTCCGCGCCGCTGCTGCGCTGGCAGGACGCCTTCGGCCGCCAAAGCGGAGCGGCCTGATGCTGGCGCTCGATCGCTTGGGCAAAATCTATCCCAACGGCGTCAATGCGCTGGAGCGTTTTTCCGCTGACGTCAGGCTCGGCGAGATCGTTGCCATCATCGGCGGCTCCGGCTGCGGAAAGTCGACGCTGCTGCGCGCCATCGCCGGCCTCGACCGCGCCACATCAGGCACTGTGACGCTCGACAACATCGCGATAACAGGCCCGCATGCGAAGATCGGCATCATCTTTCAGGAGCCGCGGCTGCTGCCCTGGCTCAGCGTCGCCGACAATATCGGCTTCGGCCTGTCGGAGCTGCCTGCAAATATTCGCCGCGAGAAAGTGGCGCGCGCACTGGCGCGGGTCGGTCTCGCCGACAAAGCCGATGCCTGGCCGCGCGAACTATCCGGCGGGCAGGCGCAGCGCGTCGCGATCGCCCGCGCGCTGGTACCGCAGCCGGAAGTGCTGTTGCTGGACGAGCCGTTCTCCGCGCTCGATGCGTTTACGCGCAGCGATTTGCAGGATCATCTGCTCGACCTCTGGGCCGATACAAGGCCGACCTTGCTGCTGGTCACGCACGACGTCGACGAAGCCGTGGTGCTGGCCGATCGCGTTCTCGTGATGCGGCCGCGGCCGGGCCGCCTGTTCGACGAATCAAGGTCAACCTGGCGCGGCCGCGCGACCGCAATTCGCCGCTGTTCGATAATTTCAAGCGCCGGGTGCTGACGGCGCTGGATCGCTCGCTCGACCGCAACGTGCCCGACGCCGACCCGAAATCGAACGCCGGCGAAGCGATGTGGTGGTGACAACATTCCATTCGCCGACTATATCCGACACGCATTTATATCCGGGAGAGAAGAAAATGGACGCCGCCGAACTCCGCGCCACCCAGGCCCCGATCAAGGAGCGCTATAGATCCGATCCGAAGTCAGCTGTCATCACGCTGACAGCCAGGGGCTCGATCGAGAACGAGGGTATCGCCTGCAAGGTCGAGACCGGCCGCGCACTGGCGGTGGCCGGCCTGCATCCCGGCTCCGGAGGTTCCGGACTTGAATTGTGCTCCGGCGACATGCTGCTCGAAGCGCTCGTCGCCTGCGCCGGCGTGACCTTGAAATCGGTGGCGACCGCCATCGAGGTGCCGTTGAAATCGGGAGACGTGACCGCCGAGGGTGATCTCGATTTCCGCGGCACGCTCGGCGTCGACAAGGAGGCGCCGGTCGGTTTCGCAGAAATCCGCCTCCGCTTCGACGTCGATACCGATGCGCCGCAGGACAAACTGGATCTGCTGCTGAAGCTCACCGAGCGCTATTGCGTGGTCTACCAGACCATCAAACACGGCCCGAAGGTTTCGGTGACGATGCAGAGGGTGTGAGGGCAACAATTCAGCGTCATCCCGGCCAAGCGAAGCGTGAGCCGGGACCCATACTCCGCACCCTTTCGTCTGCATGCAGTTTCTCAACGACTGCTTTTTTGACCACCCTGCTTAATCGCGAACACGGTGGCTATGGGTCCCGGCTCTGCGCGCGAAGAGCGCTTGGCCGGGACGACGGTTAGGCCAATGTCTCCCGACCTCGCTTTCATCCTGACGCTCGCGCTGCGCATGGCGGTCACGGCCGCGTTCGTGGTCACGGCCTCTTTGATCACCGAGCGCTCGGGGCCGGTGATCGGCGCGCTGGTCGCCACACTGCCGATTTCGGCGGGTCCCGCTTACGTGTTTCTCGCGCTCGATCACGATGCGGCGTTCATCGCCGAGGGTGCGCTGGCGAGCCTGCCGATCAACGCGGTGACGATCTTCCTCGGCCTGACCTACGTCGTGCTGGCGCAGCGCCAGAGCGCGCTCGTCAGTTTCTTCGGCGCGGTTGCGGTCTGGATCGCGCTTGCGGCGCTGTCGCGAACGGTTCACTGGTCGCTCGTTGGCGGCCTGCTGGCGAATGCCATTACTTTCGCGATCTGCCTGCCGCTGCTGCGGCGCTTCCGCAACGTCAGGATGCCGCTGATCACGCGCCGCTGGTACGATATCCCGCTGCGCGCGTCGCTGGTTGCGACGCTGGTGGCGACGGTCGTCACGTTGTCGGGCTGGGTCGGCCCTTACGTGAGCGGCGCGATGGCACTGTTTCCGGTGGTGTTCACCAGCATGATGCTGATTCTGCATCCGCGTATCGGCGGGCCGGCGACTGCCGCCGTGATCGCGAACGCCGGGTGGGGCTTGATGGGACTGGGCATCGCGATTGCAGTGCTGCATGTCGCAGCACTGCAATTCGGCTCGGCGATCGCTCTTAGCCTTGCACTTACGACCTGCGTGGGCTGGAATCTCGGGCTGTGGTGGCTCGGCCGAAGACGCGCCGTGCGTTGATCAGTGCTTCGGCAATTTCGCCTTCAACGCATACAGCGCCTCCAGCGCGTCGCGCGGCGACATCTCGTCGGGATGCAGTGCGTTCAGCGCTTCGATCAATTTTTCCGCCTCGCTCGGCGGCGCAGGTTCGGCGGCGGCGCGTGACGGCACCGCGAACAGCGGCAGGTCGTCGGCCAAGGCTCGCGCGGTCTGGCCGCGATCCTGCGCCTCGAGTTTCGCCAGCACCGATTTGGCGCGTGCAATCACCGGCGCAGGCAGGCCTGCGAGCTTCGCGACCTGAATGCCGTAGGAGCGGTCGGCCGAGCCCGGCAGCACTTCGTGCAGGAACACCACGTCGCCCTGCCATTCCTTGACGCGCACGGTGGCGTTGAACATGCGCGGCAGTTTGGCGGAGAGCGCGGTCAGCTCATGGTAATGCGTGGCGAACAGCGTGCGGCAGCGATTGCTCTCATGCAGATGCTCGATCGCCGCCCACGCGATCGACAGCCCGTCGAAGGTCGCGGTGCCCCTGCCGATTTCGTCGAGAATCACCAGCGACCGTTCGCTGGCCTGATTGAGAATGACGGCGGTCTCGACCATCTCCACCATGAAGGTGGAGCGTCCGCGCGCCAGATCGTCGGCGGCGCCGACCCGCGAGAACAGCCGGTCGACGATCCCGATCCGCGCCCGCGTTGCCGGCACAAAACTGCCGATCTGCGCCAGCAGCGCGATCAGTGCGTTCTGGCGCAGGAAGGTCGATTTGCCCGCCATGTTCGGGCCGGTGATCAGCCAGATCTGGCCTGAGCTTTGGCCTGGCCCCGGCGAGAGATCGCAGGCGTTGGCGATGAAGGGCTGACCGTCGCGCTTCAGCGCCTGTTCGACCACCGGATGCCGCCCGCCCTCGATGGCGAAGCCGAGCGAGGTGTCGACCTCGGGCCGCACATAATTGTCGTCGACCGCGAGTTTTGCGAGTGCGGCCGCGACGTCGAGCAGCGCGAAGGCATATGCAGCGGCGCGCAGATCGTCGCTGGCGACAGTGACCATGGCGCAAAGCCGCTCGAAGATTTTCAGCTCCAGCCCGAGCGCGCGGTCGCCGGCATTGGCGATCTTGGCCTCAATCTCGCCGAGTTCCGCTGTGGTGAAGCGGGTCTGTCCGGCCAGCGTCTGGCGATGGATGAAGGTCGCGTTCAGCGGCGGCGCCATCAGTTTATCGCCATGCTGCGCGGTGACCTCGACGAAATAGCCGAGCACGTTGTTGTGGCGGATCTTCAGGCCCTTGACGCCGGTGTCGTCGGCGTAGCGCGCCTGCATCGCGGCGACGACGAGGCGTGAGGCGTCGCGCAGATTGCGGGTTTCGTCGAGTGCGGCCTCATAGCCTTCGCAAACGAAACCGCCGTCGCGCTTCGTCAGCGGCAGTTGTTCCGCCAGCGCGCGCTCGAATTCGCGCGCCAGCTCGCGCGATGGGCGGCGCAACGCCTCCATGACAGCGACGATCTCCTGCGGCGGATCGTCAAGCTCGCCCAGCCGCGCCAGCGCCTGATCGGCAGCGAGGATACCGTCGCGCAGGCCGGCGAGATCGCGCGGGCCGCCGCGTCCCACCGACAATCGCGCTAGCGCGCGTGACATGTCGGGTGCTGCGCGCAGCGTAATGCGGATATCGTCGCGCGCCGCAGTGTCCGCAACGAAGTTTGCGATCGCATCGAGCCGCCGCGCAATCGCGGCGCTGTCGGTCAGCGGCGCCGCCAGCCTTTGTGCGAGAAGGCGCGATCCGGCTGGGGTCACGGTGCAGTCGATGGCGTCGAGCAGCGATCCGCGCCGCTCGCCCGCAAGCGTCCGCGTCAATTCGAGATTGGCGCGGGTGGCGGGATCGATCGCCATGGTGGTGCCGGCGGCTTCGCGCGACGGCGGCGACAGCGGCGGACGCTTTCCCACCTGGGTGCGGTCGATGTAGGTGACGGCAGCCGCGGCGGCGGTGGCTTCCAGCCGTGACATCGCGCTGAGGCCATCCATCGTGGCCACCGCAAAATAATCGCACAGCCGCCGCTCCGCGGTGGCGCTGTCAAACACGTCGCGGGTCAGCGGCGTCACAGCCGGCAATTCGCGCAACAGCGGCCCCAGATCAGCATCGCCATAGAGCGCGTCGGTGACGATCACTTCATTGGGGTTGATGCGCGAAAGCGTTGCCGCGAGCTCGCCGGTCGAGCATTCGGTGACGATGAATTCCGCAGTGGAAATATCGATCCAGGCGAGCCCGATGCGGTCGCTCCCCGCCGATCCGCGCGCCCGCGCGATCGCCAGCAAATAATTGTTGGTCCTGGCGTCGAGCAGGGTGTCTTCGGTGAGCGTGCCCGGCGTCACCAGCCGCACCACGTCGCGGCGCACCACGCTCTTGTTGCCGCGCGCGCGGGCGGCTGCGGGGTCCTCCGTCTGCTCGCACACTGCGACGCGATGGCCCTGCGCGATCAGGCGATGCAGATAGTCGTCGGAGCGTTCCACCGGCACGCCGCACATCGGGATATCCATGCCCTGATGCTTGCCGCGTTTGGTGAGCATGATGCCGAGTGCGCGCGAAGCGATTTCGGCATCCTCGAAGAACATCTCATAGAAGTCGCCCATCCGGTAGAACAGCAACAGCCCGGGATTGGCGGCCTTGATCTCGAGATATTGTTCCATCATCGGCGTGACGCGCGCCGCCGCCTCGGCAGGCTGCGCGGCGTCTGATGGCACGGGGATGGATTGCTGGATCGTCATCGCGGCGCAAACTACAAAATTTTGACGCCCGATCCTATCAGTTTGCCGCCGCAATGCGTGTTTTCCACCTCCTCCGCGACCCATCGCGCGCTACCTCGGATCCAAGGGCATAACGGACCTCCCGCGAAAGCGCCGCTTAAGCGTGAGCTGTCAATTGACCTGCCGCGCACCCGCTCCTAAAACTCGCCCTCAATTCCGCCGATCAGCGTGGAAACGCGGCATTCAGGGAGAGATTCAATGCGCGATGTGTTTGTTTGCGATGCCGTTCGGACCCCGATCGGCCGCTTCGGCGGTTCGCTGGCCAAGGTACGCGCCGACGATCTGGCGGCTGCCCCGATCAAGGCCTTGATGGCGCGGCATCCCAAGCTCGACTGGTCCGCGGTCGATGAGGTCTATTTCGGCTGCGCCAACCAGGCCGGCGAGGACAACCGCAACGTGGCGCGGATGGCGCTATTGCTGGCGGGCCTGCCGGAATCGGTTCCCGGCCTCACGCTCAATCGTCTCTGCGCCTCGGGGCTGGATGCCGTCGGCGCGGCTGGCCGCGCGATCCGCGCCGGCGAGATCGATTTCGCCATCGCCGGCGGCGTCGAATCGATGACGCGGGCGCCGTTCGTGATGGGCAAGGCGCCGGAAGCGTTTTCGCGTTCGGCCGAAATTTACGACACCACCATCGGGTGGCGCTTCATCAACCCGCTGATGAAAGCGCAATACGGCGTCGATGCCATGCCCGAGACCGGCGAGAACGTCGCCGAGGAATTCCAGGTGTCGCGCGCCGATCAGGACGCCTTCGCGATCCGCTCGCAGCAGCGCGCTGGCCAGGCGATCGCGTCGGGCTATTTCGCCGAGGAGATCACCCCGGTTTCGGTACCCGGCGGCAAGGCCGGACCCATTACGGTCGACAAGGACGAGCATCCGCGCCCCGAAACCACGCTCGAAGGCCTGACCAAGCTGAAGCCGATCGTCCGCAATCCCGGCACGGTGACGGCCGGCAACGCGTCCGGCGTCAATGACGGCGCGGCGGCGATGTTTCTCGCTTCCGAGGCGGCGGTAAAAAAACACGGACTGACGCCGCGGGCGCGGATTCTCGGCCTCGCCTCGGCTGCGGTGCCGCCGCGCATCATGGGCATCGGACCGGTGCCGGCGACGCGCAAGCTGATGGAGCGGCTTGGGCTGAAAATCAGCGATTTCGATTTGATCGAGCTCAATGAAGCCTTCGCCAGCCAGGGGATAGCCTGCCTGCGCCAGTTCGGCGTCAGGGACGATGCCGATTTCGTCAACCCGCATGGCGGCGCCATCGCGCTGGGTCATCCCTTGGGCATGAGCGGTGCCCGGCTGGCGATGACCGCGGTGCATGGCATGGAGAAGCGGGGCGGCAAGCGCGCGCTGGCGACGATGTGCGTCGGCGTCGGGCAGGGCGTCGCGATGGCGATCGAGATGCTGAATTAGCGGCGACTACCGAAAGCGTCATTGCGCGCAGCGCAGCGACGGAGCAATCAAATCCTGGGAAGCTTTTCTGGATTGCTTCGAGGAGCCTGTCATCGGGCGGTGCTTGCGCCGACCCGTTGGCGCGCAATGTTGGCGCAGCCGTCGTCCAAGGAGTGCGGAATGATCATCGAACGTCAGCAGGATGTCATGATTGCGGCGACGTCGGTGATGGAAAAGACTTCCGACCCGCGGTTGCGAGAAATCATGGTGTCCCTCATCAAGCACCTTCATGGCTTTATCCGTGACGTTCGCCTGACCGAGGCGGAATTCCGCGAAGCCACCGCCGTTCTGGCTGAGATGGGTAAACTCTCGACCGACACGCACAACGAAATAGTACTGATGGCCGGCTCGCTCGGAGTCTCGTCGCTCGTATGCCTTCTGAACAATGGCGGTCGGGGCAATACCGAAACGGCGCAATCGTTGCTTGGGCCTTTTTGGCGACTGCATTCTCCTCGGGTTGAGAATGGAGGGTCCATCGTCCGATCCGACACGCCCGGTGCGCCGCTCTTCGTCAATGCGCGCGTGGTGGACAATGCCGGCAATCCGATCGCCGAAGCGGAAGTGGATGTATGGCACGCTTCGCCGGTTGGTCTTTACGAAAATCAGGATCCCGAGCAAGCAGAGATGAACCTCCGCGGGAAGTTTACAACTGATGCCAACGGATGCTTCTGGTTTCGTTCGGTGATGATGACCGGTTATCCGATTCCAACAGACGGAGTAGTCGGCCGTCTGTTGAAGTTACAGAACAGGCATCCTTATCGACCGGCTCATCTCCACGCGCTGATTTTCAAGCCGGGTTTCAAGGTCTTGGTTTCCCAGGTCTATGATCCCGCCGACCCGCACATCGACACCGACGTGCAGTTTGGCGTGACCCAAGCGCTCATCGGCAATTTCGTGCGCCATGAAGAGTCCCATCCGACTGAACTCGATGTCGGCACGCCTTGGTATTCTCTCGACTACGTCTACAAAATGGAAGCAGGCGACGCCATGCTTCCACGCCCGCCTATCAAGTAACGGAGTGGCTATGGGTCCAGGTGATGATCGCCACGTGAGGCGGCAGTCCTGCAGGGATGATCTCTGCAAGAGATTAGGCGCCTGGCTGTGCCGATGAAGAGAATACCGACAACGGGATCCGGTTTGCGCGAGACCATCAGCGACGAGCATGAAATAGGCTGACTAATTGGCAATGAGGACAAATGTCTGCGTCCGGTAAAAATGCCTGGCTGGACCGAGTCGCTGCCAATGCAGTACTGACTGTTGTGATGGAAAAAGACCCCCAGCGGATTTCACAAAGATTCGAATTCAACCACGGAAACCAGGGCTGCCCATGACATTCCTTGATTGCGCCGTCTCCCGGATCTTCGTCCGGGTGTCCTTGGCTGTGCTTGTTGTGCTGGCCCTCGCCTTTCCTCAGCGTCAGGCCTTTGCTGAAAGCAAATACCCGAACAAGGCCGTGCGTATCGTCTTGCCCTTTGCTGCCGGCGGCGTTGCCGATATTACGGCGCGCGTTATTGCAGAAAAGCTTGGCGGAAAGCTTGGGGGCCGATTCTACATTGAAAATCAGCCTGGCGCCGGCGGCATTGTCGCGGCTCGAACGGTTATCTCCTCTCCGCCTGATGGATATACTCTGGCATTGCTGTCCAACGGAACCGCGATCAGCGTCTCGCTGTTCAAGAGTTTGCCTTACGATCCCCTGAGGGATTTCGACCCGATTTCGAGTCTGGGTTTCTTTGATTTTGTCTTTGCAACCAATTCCGGTTCGGAATTCAAAACGCTGGCAGACTTCATTGTGGCCGCAAAAGCAAAGCCCGGCGCTCTCAATGTCGGAACAATCAATATTGGAAGCACGCAGAATTTATCGGCAGAGCTTCTCAAGACTGCGGCCGGGATCGATTTCACGATCATTCCCCATCGAGGAACTCCTGACCTCTTGGTGTCCGCCATGCAGGGCAATCTCGCCCTCATGATCGATAGCTACTCGTCGATGAAGGGGAACCTCGCCGAAGGGAAAATCCGGGCGCTGGCGTCGTCGGGTTCGGTACGATCCGAAAGCACGCCGGATATTCCTACCTTGCGGGAAAGCGGCGTTGCCGACTACGACGTTATCTCCTGGAATGCATTGTTTGCTCCTGCCGGCACGCCGCCAGAGATCGTGAAAACACTCAATCAGGCCTTGCAGGAAATACTCGCCGAGGCGGACGTAAAAAAGCGACTTCTCGAACTTGGCATCGTAGCCAAGGCAAGCACGCCCGAAGAGATTTCAGCCAGGTTGAAGTCTGACATCGACAAGTGGCGAAAGGTGATCGAGAAGGCCGGGATTCAAAAGCAATAGGTCGTAACGGTCGGGGCAGGCGATTGCTGTCCGGAACATCGCGCACGTCTTGGCGAAATCGGAGTGAGCCTGGTTCGCGGCGCGTTGACACAAGTTTGTTTTCGTCCCAATCAATGGGGCCTCGGGTTTGGGTATGCACAGCTGAAGCGAGCACGCGTGTACAATTTCAGACCCTGGCGGCCGGCGAAATCGGCCGCTGGCGCGGTCGCAATAATCTGCGGCGATCCGGGGCGGCCCATGAACCTCAAGCAGCTCGAATACTTCGTGCATGTGGCCGAGCTGGGTAGCTTCAGCAAGGCGGCATTGGTGCTCGACATCGCGCAGCCGGCGCTCAGTCGGCAAGTGCGCAGCCTCGAGACCGAGCTGCGCCAACAACTGTTCCTGCGCAACGGCCGGGGCGTCGCGCTTACCGACGCGGGCAAGCGACTGTTCGACCATAGCGTGGCGGTTCTGCAACTGATGGCGCACGCGCGCGAGGACCTGGGAGCGAGCCGCGACGAACCGGTCGGACGGGTGACCATCGGGCTGCCGCCGAGCATCGGCCGTCAGCTCACGCTCCCTCTGATTGACCGCTTCAAAAAGCAGCTTCCCGCCGCCAGGCTGGCCATCGTCGAAGGGCTGTCGACCCACATCGTCGAGTGGGTCACGACCGGCCGGGTCGACGTTGGTCTGGCCTACAACCCCGAGGCGCAGCCTGGATTAGAAATCACACCATTGCTTCAGGAGCCGCTCGGCCTGGTGAGTCATGCGGCCAAAGGCAAGCGGAGACGAGCCGAATTGCTGCCGCTGCCGATGAAGGAGCTGCCGCGTTACCCTCTGATCGTTCCCGAACGGGTACATGCAATGCGCCGGCTGCTTGAGACTCAAGCGGCTCTCGCCGGCATTAAGCTCGATATTGCCTGGGAAGTATCGAGCGTCCCATCCATCATCGATCTGGTCTGCGCCGGTTATGGTCACGCGGTGCTCACCGCCAGCGGCGTTGCAGCCTCGGCGCGCTCCGGAGAATTGGTGGTGCGCAGGCTCGTCGAACCGGCGCCCGTGAGCGTGCTTTGCCTGGCCATCCCGGCGCACAAGCGTCCCACGCCGCTGGCCCAGCACGCGATGCGGCTGCTGACCGAACTGATACGCGAGCTTCCCGTCTGATCGATTTTCGGCATAGCTGTTATAGGCGTCGGGCGCTGGCGAAGCGCCGTCCGGCTCGCCAGAGTACGGCGATCTGGGTTCGCTTGACAAGCGGCACGGCTCTGACATGCCTGAAGGCATCGAGCAGCTCGTTTCCGCAACGGTTGCCTCGCGCGCGCCAGACCCCGAACGATCTTCGGGGCAAAATTGGAGCGCGCCAGCATGCTTAGACGGAACTTTCTCACGGGCGCTACATGCTTCGGTGCAATGTCGGCGCTTGCCGGGAGCCAATCACGCGGAGCGGAGAATTCGACTGTTGAAACGAGGTCAATTCCTGCAATTGCTGGCCCGGACAAAAATACAAAAACGCCTGCCTTCAAGGTGCCTGCGGGCACGATCGACACTCACTGTCATATTTTCGGTCCCGCCGCTGAATATCCATTCTCTCCGACGCGTCCCTACACGCCTCCCGATGCGCCGCTGTCAATGTTTCGTGCCCTGCACGAAAAAATCGGCGTCCAACGGGCCGTTATCGTCAATGCAACCCTGCACGGATTTGACAATCGCGTAGTTACAGACGCCATCGCACAAAGCGACGGCAAATATAGGGGCGTCGCGAATATCAATAGTGCGATGTCGGATGCAGATCTCTTGTCCCTGGACAAAGCTGGAATACGTGGCTGCCGTTTTGCATTCCTCAAAAGGCTGGGCGGTGTTGGCGACATGAACGCGTTCAAGCGGCTTGTGGATAGAGCGGCAGGGATCGGCTGGCATGTCGATGTGTATCTGGAGCCTGGAAGCATACGCGAATTCTCACCGATTCTAAGTGCCCTGCCGACCACATATGTCATCGATCACATGGGCACGGTCGACGCCGCCAAGGGTCTCGATGATCCGGAATTCAAGGCGCTGCTTACTCTTCAGAAGAATGACGAGAAGTGCTGGGTCAAGATTACCGGGCTTGAGCGTGCCTCGGCCTCAGGGCCTCCATTCCACGACGCGGTCCCGTTTGCCAAGAGCCTGATCGACAACGCGCCGGACCGGGTGATCTGGGGGACGGACTGGCCGCACCCCAATGTCAAGATCATGCCGAATGACGGCGATCTGGTTGATCTCATTCCGCTGTACGCGCCGGAGCCAGCGATCCGGCAAAAGCTGCTGGTCGCCAATCCCGCACGCTTATTCAAATTCTAGAACCAGGTGCGCAATTTCAACAAGGCGCACCCGGGGAGCGAGTCGTGGGCATATCGTTAGTAAGTGAGACAATCACGCAACACTCCGCGAGGGCGTGGGGGGAGTTCGCCACAGGATTTCGAGGCGTTCATTCGCGCGGAGGCCGCCAAAACGGGCCTGATTCTGAAGCCGGCGAATATCAAGATCCAATATTGACAGTTGCCGGAATAAGCTTTGAGTCAGGTCGAACCGCGAGAACTGTCGCGGGGGTCCGGCATTGGCGGCAGACGCGCCGATCCGCCAGATCAGCTTTGCCATTCAGTATGTGAGCGAGACTCCAATGCAAACCGCCATTCCCTGCCTGTTCATGCGCGGCGGCACCTCGCGCGGTCCGTTCTTCAACGCCGCCGATCTGCCCGCCGACATCCCGACTCGCGACAAGGTGCTGCTTGCGGTGATGGGCTCGCCCGACAAGCGCCAGATCGACGGGCTCGGCGGCGCGCATCCGCTGACCAGCAAGGTCGGCATCGTCTCCAGGGGCTCCCGGCCCGGCGTCGATCTCGATTTCCTGTTCGCGCAGTTGCAGCCCGACAAGGACACCGTCGACACCACACCCAACTGCGGCAACATGCTCGCCGCGGTGGTGCCGTTCGCGCTCGAGACCGGCCTCGTCAAGCCACACGGCGACACCACCACGCTGCGGGTGCTGACGCTGAACACCGACATGCTGTGCGACATCGCCGTGCAGACCCCGAACGGCCATGTCGAATATGAGGGCACGGCCCGCATCGACGGCGCGCCGGGCACGTCCGCGCCGATCAAGATCAACTTCCTCGATACCGCGGGCTCGGTCGCGCCGGGACTGCTGCCGACCGGCCATGTCCGCGACGTGATCGACGGCATCACCGTGACCTGCATCGACAACGGCATGCCGCTGGTGATCTTCAAGGCCGCCGATGTCGGCCGCACCGGCTATGAGAGCGTCGATCAGCTGAACGCGGATACCGAATTGAAGGCGCGGATCGAGCGGCTGCGCATCGCCTGCGGTCACGCCATGAAGCTTGGCGACGTCACGAGCAAGAACTACCCGAAAATGACGCTGATCGCTGCCCCTCGTGCCGGGGGCGCAATCAGCACGCGCAGCTTCATCCCGCACGTCTGCCACGACGCCATCGGCGTGCTGGCGGCGGTGACGGTCGCCACCGCCTGCGTGCTCGACGGCTCGACCACGCAAGGCATCGCGGTGGTTCCGGATCAGAATGTGAAGACCATCTCGGTCGAGCATCCCACCGGCGAATTCAGCGTCGAGATCGAGGTCGATCCTGCCAACCCGCAAAGCGTGACCCGCGCCGCGCTGCTGCGCACCGCGCGCCTGCTGATGCGCGGCGAGGCGATGGTGCCGGCCTCGGTCTGGGCTGGACATCAGGCCGGCGATCACCGCGCAACCCCCGAACCCCGTCGCGCCCGGCAAGGATAGAATCAATGATCATCGACGTACACGGCCACTACACCACCGCGCCGAAAGCGCTTGCGGACTGGCGCAATCGCCAGATCGCCGGCATCAAGGACCCTTCGGCCGCGCCCAAAGTCAGCGAACTGAAGATCAGCGACGACGAATTGCGCGAGAGCATCATCGCCAACCAGCTGAAGAAGATGCAGGAGCGCGGCAGCGATCTTACTATCTTCAGTCCGCGCGCCAGCTTCATGGCGCACCACATCGGCGACTTCAACGTATCGTCGACCTGGGCCGCGATCTGCAACGAGCTGTGCTGGCGCGTCAGCCAGCTCTTTCCCGACAGTTTTGTCGGCGCGGCGATGCTGCCTCAATCGCCGGGCGTGGACCCCAAGACCTGCATTCCAGAACTGGAGAAATGCGTCAAGGAGTATGGTTGCGTCGGCATCAACCTCAATCCGGACCCGTCGGGCGGGCACTGGACCTCGCCGCCGCTGTCGGATCGACAGTGGTACCCGATCTACGAGAAGATGGTGGAGCTCGACATCCCCGCCATGATCCACGTTTCCACCAGCTGCAACGCCTGTTTTCACACCACCGGCGCGCATTACCTGAACGCCGACACCACGGCCTTCATGCAATGCCTGACCTCGGACCTGTTCAAGGACTTCCCGACGCTGAAATTCCTGATTCCGCATGGCGGCGGCGCGGTGCCCTATCACTGGGGACGCTTCCGCGGTCTGGCGCAGGAGCTGAAAAAGCCGTTGCTGAAGGATCACCTGCTGCACAATATCTTCTTCGACACCTGCGTTTATCACCAGCCTGGCATCGACCTGCTGACCAAGGTAATCCCGGTAGATAACATCTTGTTCGCCAGCGAGATGATCGGCGCCGTGCGCGGGATCGACCCTGAAACCGGCTTCTACTACGACGATACGAAACGCTACATCGAGGCCTCGATGATCCTCAGCGCGCAGGACAAGCACAAGGTCTATGAGGGCAACGCTCGGCGCGTGTTCCCGCGCCTTGATGCGGCCCTGAAAGCGAAAGGCAAGTAACATGAGCAGCCCGATGAACAACCTCGGCATCGTCAAGCGCAATATCGTTCGCGCCGACAAGGCGGCGGTCGAGAAGCTGTCGCGCTTCGGTGTCGCTACCGTCCACGAGGCGATGGGCCGCGTCGGCCTGATGCATCCCTACATGCGACCGATCTACGCCAGCGCGCATGCCTGCGGAACCGCGGTCACCGTGCTGCTGCAGCCGGGCGACAACTGGATGATGCACGTGGCTGCCGAGCAGTTGCAGCCGGGCGACCTGGTGGTTGCGGCCTGCACCACCGAGAACACCGATGGCTTCTTCGGTGATTTGCTTGCGACCAGCTTCCGCGCGCGAGGCGCGAAGGGTCTGATCATCGACGGCGGTGTGCGCGATGTGAAGGACCTGACCGAAATGCAGTTCCCGGTGTTTTCCAGAGCGATCAGCGCCAAGGGCACAGTGAAGACAACCCTGGGCTCCGTGAACATCCCGGTGGTCTGCGCAGGCGCGCTGGTGAATCCGGGTGACGTGGTGATTGCCGACGCAGACGGCGTCGTCGTCGTTCCTGCCGCGATCGCGCAACAGGTGGCTGATGCGGCAGAGGCGCGAGAGGCGAATGAAGGCGAGAAGCGCGCCAAATTGGCGGATGGCGTGCTGGGCCTCGACATGTACAAGATGCGCGAGCCGCTCGCGAAGGCTGGCCTCAGATACATCGATTGATCGCCATGTCCATTGATCCAAACCGGTGGCAGGTGGGGCTTGTCGGCTACGGCGAGGTAGGTCGCATCCTCGCCGAAGATCTGCGGCAGCAGGGCGTCAAGGTCAGCGCCTATGACGTCAAGCTCGGCGGCAATCAGGCCGAGGCGTTGCGAGATCACGCGGCGACATTCGGCGTAGCGCTTGCTGCTTCGCATGCCGATCTCGCTGCGCAGGCCGACTTCATCGTCTCTGCCGTCACAGCGAGCCAGGCCGTGCCGGTGGCGGGTGCCTGCGCACCGGCAGTGAAAAAGGGAGCATGGTTCCTTGACTTCAACTCGGCCTCGCCAGGCGCAAAACGGCGCGCCGCGGCGCTGATCGACGGCTCCGGCGGGCGCTACGTCGAAGGCGCGGTGATGACGTCGATCCCGCCGTACCGCATCAAGGTGCCCCTGCTGCTCGGCGGCGCCGGCGCCAGAGAGCTGGCACCGCTGCTCCTGGCGCTCGGCTTCAACGCCAAGGTCGCGAGCGAAGAACTCGGCGTCGCCTCGGCGGTCAAGATGTGCCGCAGCGTCATGATCAAGGGCCTAGAGGCGATGGTCATAGAAAGTTTTACGACGGCACGGGCCTACGGCGTCGAGGACGCCGTGCTCGCCTCGCTGGCGGAGACTTTTCCCGCCATCGATTGGGAGAAGCAGGGCGCCTACTTCTTCCAGCGCGTGATCGAACATGGCCGTCGCCGCAGCGAAGAGGTGCGCGAGGTGGCCGAAACCGTGCGCGAGATCGGCCTCACGCCGTGGTCGGCGCAAGGCACTGCCGAACGTCAGGCCTGGGTAGCTGACCTCGCCGACGAAGGCCTGTTCGGTCCGAAAGGCACGAAAGAATTTGCGCGCAGCCCCGACTGGCGTACCGAGGCTGACCGGATCCTTGCCAGGTTCAAGCCTAGGGGATGAGAGACACATCAATGAAATTCGAAAAGACCCCCGGCTGGCTGGACTGGTACGCAGGCCCTTCGAAGCCCCGGTTCAAGGTGCCGGCCGGCGCGGTGGACGCGCATTGCCATGTGTTCGGCCCGGGCGCCGAATTTCCTTTCGCGCCGGAGCGCAAATACACGCCCTGCGATGCGTCCAGGCAGCAGCTATATGCACTGCGCGACCACCTCGGCTTCGCCCGCAACGTGGTGGTCCAGGCCACCTGCCACGGCGCCGACAATCGCGCGATGGTCGATGCGCTTGTGCACTCCGGCGGCAAGGCCCGTGGCGTAGCGACGGTCCGGCGCAGCGTTAGCGACGCCGAGCTCGATGCGATGCATACCGCCGGCGTGCGCGGCGTGCGCTTTAACTTCGTTAAACGCCTTGTTGATTTCACACCCAAGGAGGAGTTGATCGAGATTGCCGGCCGCATTGAGAAACTGGGCTGGCATGTCGTGATCTACTTCGAAGCGGTGGATCTGCCCGAATTGTGGGATTTCTTCACCGCGCTGCCCACCACGATCGTTGTCGACCACATGGGCCGGCCCGATGTCAGCAAGCCGGTCGACGGTCCCGAGTTCGAGCTGTTCGTGAAATTCATGCGGGATCACCCAAACATCTGGTCCAAGGTGAGCTGCCCTGAGCGGCTGTCGGTCGCGGGCCCGCCTGCGCTGAACGGCGAGCGGCATCCCTATCGCGATGTGATTCCGTTCGCGAGGCGCATCGTTGAAACCTTCCCCGATCGCGTGCTTTGGGGAACCGACTGGCCGCACCCCAATTTGAAAGGCCATATGCCCGACGACGGTCTGCTGGTCGATTTCATTCCGCAGATTGCGATCACGTCCGAACTGCAGCACAAGCTTCTGGTCGACAACCCGATGCGTCTGTACTGGCCCCAACACTCCTGAGGAGGCGACCCCATGTCACTTGACAAACCCTACAAGGATGTCCCCGGCACCACGATCTTCGACGCCGACATGTCGCGCCTGGGCTATCATCTGAACCAGTTCTGCATGTCGCTGATGAAGGCGGAGAACCGCACGCGCTTCAAGGCCAACGAGCGCGCCTATCTCGACGAATGGCCGATGAGCGAGGAGCAGAAGCAGGCGGTGCTTGCGCGCGATCTCAATCGCTGCATCGCGCTCGGCGGCAACATTTACTTCCTCGCCAAGATCGGTGCGACCGACGGCAAGAGCTTTCAGCAGATGGCCGGGAGCATGACCGGCATGAGCGAGGAACAGTACCGCGACATGATGGTCAGCGGCGGCCGCTCCATCGAAGGCAACCGCTACATTGGGGAGAAGAAGTAATGGCCCGTATCTCAGCGAGCGTCTACACCTCGCACGTGCCGGCCGTCGGCGCGGCGCTCGACCTTGGCAAGACCGCCGAGCCGTACTGGCAGCCGGTCTTCAAGGGCTACGATTTCTCCAGGCAGTGGCTGAAGGATCACAAGCCGGACGTCATCTTTCTCGTCTACAACGACCACGCCAACGCGTTCAGCCTCGAGATGATTCCGACCTTCGCGATCGGCACCGCGGCCGAATTCACGCCGGCCGACGAGGGCTGGGGTCCGCGTCCGGTGCCCAAGGTGATTGGCCATCCGAAGCTCGCGGCGCACATCGCGCAGTCGGTGATCCAGGACGATTTCGATCTGACCGTCGTCAACAAGATGGACGTCGACCACGGCCTCACCGTGCCGCTGAGCCTGATGTGCGGGCAGCCGCAGGCGTGGCCGTGCCCGGTGATTCCGTTTGCGGTCAATGTCGTGCAGTATCCGGCGCCCTCGGGCCGGCGCTGCTACATGCTCGGCAAGGCGATCCGCAAGGCCATCGAGTCCTACGACGAGCCGCTCAACGTGCAGATCTGGGGCACCGGCGGCATGAGCCACCAGTTGCAGGGGCCGCGCGCCGGGCTGATCAACAAGGAGTTCGACAAGGCCTTCCTCGATCGCCTGATCGCCGACCCCGAGGGGCTCTCCGCCATGCCGCATATCGATTACGTCCGCGAGGCCGGAAGTGAGGGCATCGAACTGGTGATGTGGTTGATTGCCCGTGGCGCCATGAGCGATGTCAATGGCGGCAAGCCGCCAACCGTCCGGCATCGCTTCTACCATGTGCCTGCCAGCAACACTGCCGTGGGCCATCTGATCTTGGAGAACAATTGACGTGACCAGGACGATCAAAGTGGCGCTCGCCGGCGCCGGCGCGTTCGGCATCAGGCACCTGGACGGCATCAAGAACATCGACGGCGTGGAGGTCGTGTCTCTGGTAGGCCGCAGGCTTGACGCGACCAGGGAAGTCGCCGCCAAATACGGCATCGCGCACGTCGCCACCGACCTCGCCGACAGCCTCGCGCTCAAGGAGGTCGATGCGGTGATCCTGTGCACGCCTACCCAGATGCATGCATCGCAATCCGTCGCATGCCTGAAGGCCGGCAAGCATGTGCAGGTCGAGATCCCGCTCGCCGATTCGTGGCGGGATGCGCAGGCCGTCGCCGACTTGCAGAGGCAGACCGGACTGGTTGCGATGTGCGGCCATACGCGCCGATTTAACCCCAGCCACCAGTGGGTGCATCGGAAGATTGTTGCCGGGGATTTCAGCATTCAGCAGATGGATGTGCAGACATTCTTCTTTCGCCGATCGAACATGAACGCACTCGGCCAACCCCGCAGCTGGACCGACCACCTGCTGTGGCACCACGCAGCGCACACGGTGGACCTGTTCGCCTACCAGACGCGCTCGCCAATCGTGAAGGCCAACGCGATCCAGGGGCCGATCCATCCGACGCTCGGGATCGCGATGGACATGTCGATCCAGCTCAAGGCAGCCAATGGCGCGATCTGCACGCTCAGTCTCTCGTTCAACAATGACGGGCCGCTCGGAACTTTCTTCCGCTACATCGGCGACACCGGCACTTACATCGCGCGATATGACGACCTCTTTAACGGCAAGGATGAGAAGATCGACGTTTCCGGGGTCGACGTGTCGATGAACGGAATCGAGCTGCAGGATCGCGAGTTCTTCGCCGCCATCCGCGAGGGCCGCGAGCCGAATGCGAGCGTCGCCCAGGTGCTGCCGTGCTATCAGGTGCTGCACCGGCTGGAGCAACAACTCAACGCCGATTGAAACGGAGCGCCACGCCCGGCATGGCGCGCCTATCACCCGCCGTCGCTGAGCCACGCTACGACGCGGCCATGCTGTTCGAGATCGAGAACGAAGAGGTCTGAACTCACCTAAGCGACCCTATGGACGTTGTCGCCGAAGCCGAAATATCCTCCGAAAACGATGCCGGGCACGACGCCTAATGCGGCAGGACATCGATCGCCTCTACTCTATCACCGCATGTTCCGGCGCCAGCTGCTGCTTGCGCAGCGCGACCTTGGTGGAGCCGATCATGATCGCCAGCGGTATCGCGCACAGCGTGAAGACCATCACCATCTGGTAGTCCTGCGAAAACGCGATGATTTGCGCCTGCAGGTTGACCATCACGTCCATCATGGCGCGCCCCTTGTCGGTGCTCATGTCGATCATGCCGCGCACGTCCGGCATCTGCATCGCATGGTTGAACGGATTGACGTGCTGCGACAGCACCGCGTAGGTCCGCCGCGACCCTTCCGTCAGCTGCGCGATGACGATGGAAATGCCGACCGAGCTGGCGACGTTGCGCATCAGGGTCAGCATCGAGGTGCCGTCGGTGCGCAGATGGTTGGGCAGCGTCAGGAACGCCACCGTGCTCAGCGGCACGAACACCAGTCCGAATCCGAAGCCCTGCACGATGCTCAGGGTGACGATCTCCTGAACGCCGGTCTGATCGGTCCAGCCGGTCATGTAGAACAGCGAAAGGCAGGTCAGGCTGAGACCGCTGATGATCAGCGTGCGCGCCTCGATATATCGCATCAACCGGCCGACCAGCATCATGGCGACGAAGGTGCCGCAGCCGCGGCTCGCCAGCAGCAGGCCCGCGGTGATGATGGGATAGCCGATCACGTTCTGCAGATACGGCGACGACAGCGCCATGGTCGAGAAGAGCACCAGGCCCATCACCGCCATGAACACGCAGCCGCCGACGAAGTTCCTGTCCCTGAAGATCGCAAACTGGATGAACGGCGTTGCGGTCGTGAACGAATGCGCGAAGAAATAGTAGAAGCCGACGATCGAAACGATGAACTCGGCGATAATTTCGTTGGATTCCGTCCAGCCGAGCTGTTCGCCGCGGTCGAGCGCAAGCTGCAAGGCGCCGATGCCGACCGCCAGCGCCGCGAATCCGAACCAGTCGAAGCGCAGATCGCGGTTTTTCCGGGTCTCGTCCATGAAGACCAGCAGGCCGAGCACGGTGAAGATGCCGAACGGCAGATTGACGAAGAACACCCAGTGCCACGAATAGGTTTCGGTCAACCAGGCGCCGAGCGACGGCCCCATGATCGGGCCCATCATCACGCCCATGCCCCAGATCGCCATCGCCTTGGGGCGCTCGTGCAGCGCATAGGAGTCGAGCATCACCGCCTGCGACAGCGGCACCAGCGCGGCGCCAAACACGCCCTGCAGCAGGCGGAACAGCACCATCTGGTTGATGTCCTGCGCCAGCCCGCACAGCACCGACGCAATCGTGAAGCCGCCGGAGCACAGGATGAAGATACGCTTGCGGCCGAAGCGGTTGGCGATCCACCCCACCGGCGCGGTCATGATCGCGGCGGCGACGATGTAGGAGGTCAGCACCCAGTTGATCTGGTCCTGCGACGCCGACAGGGTGCCCTGCATATAGGGCAGCGCGACATTGGCGATGGTGGTGTCCAGCGCCTGCATGATGGTCGCGGTCATGGCGCAGATCGTCACCATGTTCCGGCGCAGGCCGGGGACGGCAATGGGCGCCGCAGCCGACGTGGGCATGGTCGGCTAGTCCTTCGCCGCCGGCGCGAAGCCGAACAGGGCAGCGAGCGAACGGCGATGGCCGGTGTCGATCGAGGTGTAGGCGCTCATGCCGGCCTTCAGCTTCTGGACGTACTTGTCATTGCTGTCGAAATAGATCCGCACCGGCACCCGCTGCACCACCTTGACGAAGTTGCCGGTGGCGTTCTGCGGCGGCAGGATCGCGAACTGCGCGCCGGTGCCGGGGCTGAGCGAACCGATGGTGCCTTTGAAGACATGATCCGGGAATGCGTCGACGTCGATGGTGACCGGCTGCCCGACCGCGACATAGGTGAAGTCCGATTCCTTCGGATTGGCGTCGACCCACGGCTTCGAGATATCGATGATGCTGAACACCGGCGTGCCGGCGGCGACGAAGCGGCCGAGTTGAATCTGATCGACCTGCGTCGCAACGCCAGCCATCGGCGCGCGCACGGTGGTCAGGTCGAGATTGCGCTGGGCGTCGTCGAGCGCGGCCTTGGCCTGCATGTAAGCCGGAAACTGTTCGAGCGGCAGCTCGGAGTTGCCGAGCAGCTGATTGAGGGCGGTCGAGCTCTGCTGCTTGACGATTTGCAGCTGGGCCTGCGCGGTGACCAGCGCGGTGCCGCTGTTGTCGAGATCGAGCTGCGACCCGGCTGAACTCTTGACCAGCGAGGATTTGCGCTCGACGTCGCGCTGTTTGAGCGCGATGCCGGCGTTGACGAGTTCGATCGTCTGCCCATAGAGCTTCACGTTGGCGACGAGGTTGTCGTGGCTGGTCTTGGCATCATCCAGCTTGGCGCGCGCCTGCGCCAGAGCGAATTGAAACGGTACCGGATCGATCTGGAACATGGTGTCGCCGGTCGAGACCGACTGGCCTTCCTTCACGGCGACGTTGATGATCTTGCCGGAAATGTCGGGCGTGATCAGAACCTTCTGCGCGCCGACATAGGCGTCGTCGGTGGTCACGTAACGGCCGCCGTTGAGATAGAAGGTCAGCCCGCCAGTCAGCGCCGCCAGCGGCAGCACGACGAGCAAAAGCACGCGACGGTAACGCCGCATGGCGGCCATCAATCGGCGGCGCGGCTCCGCGGCAATTTTCATCCTGGGCTTTGCCGGCGGATTGGCCTTCTGATCGGGCGGGAATTTCAGGACCGGATCAGCCATAGCGCTGCTCCTTCTTCGGAGGTTCACCGGCCGGATTCTGGATGGCGTTGCGCACGTTTTCCTTGATCGCTTCCAGTTGGGCGAGCAGCCGGTGCGCGTCGGCCGGATTGATGCCTTCGAGCGCGGTCGCCGTCAGTTCGGAGCGCAGCCCGCTCAATTTGCCGAGCAACGGACGCGCCGCCTTGCGCAGATAGAGGCGGTTGACGCGGCGGTCGGTATCGTCGCTGCGGCGTTCGATCCAGCCATTGTCGCAGAGACGATCGATCAGTCGCGTCAGCGTGATCGGCTGCATTTCCATCTGTTCGGCGAGTTCCGACTGCTTCAGGCCCTCGGTGCGTTCCACCTTGGCCAGCACCGCCCATTGCGCGCGGGTAATGCCGTAGCGCGCGGCCTGCTTGTCGGCATAGGCGCGCACCAGCCGCTGCAATTCGCCAAGCGTGAACAGGAAGTTCATATCCACGGAACCGTGGGGCATTTGGGGCACCGTTTTCGAAGTTCGTGAAACATTGCGGCCCCTCCGACACGAACTTCGAAAACAAAGGGGCACCTGGATTTCCGGATGGCTGGTGCCGCTTTTCGATTTGAAGTTCCTTGCGGCAACTACTGCAGGAACTTCAATTCGGCGGCACCGGGTCGTCTCTATAAGCTTACGATATAATAAGCTAGCTTATGAATTTGACATGGCAAGTTAAAAGAAGGCTGACCCGCTGACAGCACATGCCTCGGCCCGGGGGACCTGCTGGAAAACTGACGGGAGATTTCGGAAACAAGATCAAACTGTTACGCAATGCGGCGGTGCAAATTTTCGTCTTCGGATTAGACGGACCGGTACAGCCGCGTTACATGATCACCTGGATGACTTTGACAAGACCGACATTTCCCGCGCCCGATCACGATCACGGCCGCTGCACCGCGGACGCGATCGATCATGCCGAGCGGGTCTGCGAACGGCGGTCGCAAAAATTCACGCCGATCCGCCGCCAGGTGCTGCAGGCGCTGCTGTCCAGCCACCGCCCGCTCGGCGCCTATGAAGTGATCGACGAACTTGCGAAATCGATGCCGCGGCCGGCGCCGATCACGGTGTATCGCGCGCTCGATTTCCTGATCGAGAATGGTCTCGTTCACCGCATCGAAAGCCGCAACGCGTTTCTGGCCTGCGCGCATGACCATGACGCCGCCGCGATGGTGGCGTTCCTGATCTGCGAGCGCTGCGGTTCGGTCGGCGAAATTCCGGCAGCGCCGCTGGCGCAAAGCCTCAACGCCGCCGCGCGCGCCACCGGCTTTGCACCGAAATTATCCGTCGTCGAAATCACCGGCACCTGCGCGCACTGCCAGAACACTGCATAAGAACACGGCGATAAGCTGGATACGAGGTTTCATGTCTTCAGAACAATTGGCGATCAGGTCGGCCGGGCGCCCGCTCAGCCCGGGCGCCGTCGCGCTGATGCTCATGCTGTGCCTGAGCTGGGGTTTCAACCAGATCGCGGTCAAGCTGGCGCTGCCGGACATTCCGCCGATGCTGCAGGCCATGATCCGCTCCGCGGGCGCCTTGCCGGTGCTGCTCTTGATCGCGCGGCTGCGCGGCGTGAAGATCTTCGAGCGCGACGGCACGCTTCGCGCCGGCCTGTTCGCGGGCGTGCTGTTCGGCCTCGAATTCGTGCTGATCTTTCGCGGGTTGTTGCTGACGTCGGCGTCGCGCGCGGTGGTGTTTCTCTACACCGCGCCGTTCTTCGTGGCGCTCGGCTCCTATCAGTTCCTCGGCGAGAGGCTGCGCGCGTCGCAATGGGGCGGGCTGGGCTTGAGTTTCGCCGGCGTGGCACTCGCGATCGGCGTTCCCCAGGCCAATGTCGATGCCAACGTGCTGCTCGGCGACCTGATGATCGTCGGCGGCGGCGCGCTGTGGGCGGCCACCACGCTGATCGTGAAGACCACGCCGCTGCTTCGGGCCCCGCCCGAAAAGGCGCTGGGTTACCAGGTGGCGCTGTCGATCCCGATTCTGGGGTTTGCGGCGTGGATCTCGGGCGAAACCCTGACCCGGGTTCCCGGCCCGCTGGCGCTGTCGCTGATGGCCTATCAGGCGATTTGGGTGGTCGGACTGACGTTTCTGCTGTGGTTTACGCTGGTGAAAACCTATTCCGCCAGCAAATTGTCGGCTTTTACCTTTATCACCCCTTTGTTTGGCGTCGTGGCTAGCTATTTCATCATGCATGACGCCCTGACGCTGGCGTTCGGCGCCGCGGCCCTGCTGGTGATTTCAGGGCTTTATCTGGTCAATCGCCCCAATCCGGTGGTGATTGATCCATTGCTGACTGTCACAAAAACCTGATATTTGAGACCCCATGAACAAGCCCATAAAACCGCCGCAGAACGACGTCGCCGGCCCCAAGGCCCGGCACAAAACCACCCAGGTCATGGTCGGCAATGTCGCCGTCGGCGGCGGCGCGCCGATCGTGGTGCAGTCGATGACCAATACCGACACCGCCGATGTCGCTGGCACCGTGGCGCAGATCGCAGCCCTTGCGCGCGCCGGTTCCGAACTGGTGCGGATCACGGTCGACCGCGACGAAGCCGCAGCTGCCGTGCCGCATATCCGCGACGAGTTGCGCAAGCGCGGCATCACCACGCCTTTGATCGGCGATTTTCATTATATCGGCCACAAGCTCCTGGCGGAGCATCCGGCCTGCGCCGAGGCGCTCGACAAATACCGCATCAATCCCGGCAATGTCGGCTTCAAGAACAAGCGCGACAGCCAGTTCACCGACATCGTCGAGATCGCGATCAAGAACAACAAGACGGTGCGGATCGGCGCCAACTGGGGTTCGCTCGATCAGGAACTGCTCACCAGGCTGATGGAAGAAAACGCCAAGTCTGCCGAGCCGCTCGACGCCCGCGCGGTGACCCGCGAGGCGATGGTGCAGTCGGCATTGTTGTCGGCGGCGCGCGCCGAAGAGATCGGCCTGCCGAAGAACCGCATGATCCTGTCGGCGAAAGTCTCCGCGGTGCAGGACCTGATCGCGGTCTACAAGGAACTCGCGGCGCGTTCGGACTACGCGATCCATCTCGGGCTGACGGAGGCCGGCATGGGATCGAAGGGCATCGTGGCTTCAGCCGCGGCGCTCGGCATCCTGCTGCAGGACGGCATCGGCGATACCATCCGGATTTCGCTGACGCCGGAGCCCGGCGGCGATCGCACGCTTGAAGTGCAGGTCGCGCAGGAACTGCTGCAGACCATGGGCTTCCGCACCTTCGTGCCGCTGGTGGCGGCATGCCCCGGCTGCGGCCGCACCACCTCGACCACCTTCCAGGAACTGGCGCGCAGCATCCAGGATTTCATCCGCGACGAGATGCCGAACTGGAAGTCGCGCTATCCCGGCGTGGAATCGCTCAACGTCGCGATCATGGGCTGCATCGTCAACGGCCCCGGCGAATCCAAGCATGCCGACATCGGTATCTCGCTGCCCGGCACCGGCGAAACCCCGGCGGCGCCGGTGTTCGTCGACGGCAAGAAATTCCGCACTTTGCGCGGCCCCAACATCGCCACCGAATTCAAGGCGATGGTGATCGACTATATCGACCAGCGCTACGGCGCCGGCGCGAAGCCGACCGCTGCGGAGTAAGGCGCTGGGAGCATGATCCCGAAAAGTGGGATCGTGATTGAATAATAAGGGGGGGACTCGCATGAGCTCGCTGGCCAGCAAGCAGGGACCCCGTTATCGGCACATCGCCGACAGCACCGAGCCTTATGAGACCATCGGGGTCGAGAAGCTCACTCCGATCATCGGCGCGGAGATATCGGGCGTCGATCTTGGCGAGTCGCTCTCCAACCGCACGATGGATGAAATCCACCGCGCGCTCGCTGAAAATCTCGTGATCTTCTTCCGCGATCAGCACATCACGCCGCAGCAGCATCTCGCCTTCGGGCGCAAGTTCGGCGAGCTGCACATTCATCCCGCCGCACCGCACGAGGGTGACGATCCGGCGCTGATGAAGATTTACGCCGACAAGGATTCCCCGCGCGCCAACGGCGAGGGCTGGCATTCGGACGTATCCTGCGACGTCGAGCCGCCGATGGGTTCGATCCTCTATATCCGGCAATGCCCGCCGCGCGGCGGCGACACGCTGTTCGCCAGCATGTATGCGGCCTACGAATCGCTGTCCGACCGCATGAAGACCTATCTCGACGGGCTCACCGCGCTGCATGACGGGGAATCGATCTATCGCGGGCTTTATGCGAATTATGGCGTCGCCGACCGGCCGGCCTATCCACGCGCCGAGCACCCGGTGGTGCGCACCCATCCGGTGACCGGCAAGAAAGCGCTGTATGTCAACCGCGGCTTCACCCGCCACATCGTCGGCATACCCCGCGACGAGAGCGACGCCATGCTGGCCTATCTCTACCAGCACGCCGAGAACCCGCTGTTCCAGTGCCGCTTCCGCTGGAGCGAAAACGCCATCGCGTTCTGGGACAACCGCTGCACCCAGCACCGCGCGATGTGGGACTACTGGCCGCACACCCGCGCCGGCACCCGCGTGACGGTGAAGGGCGAGCTGCCGGTGTGAGGGCGCGTGGTGGATTAGCCGAAGGCGTCATCCGCCATTACTTCAGAAATCGCGGCGGGTTACGTCTTCGGCCAACCCGCCCTATAAACTGATTTGCCCGACGGGCAATTTGTTGATTGGGGTGTCCAGTCCTCCGCGAAAAAATATTCCGCTTCGCGCTCTACCCAAATCAACTTTATATCCATCGACATCCCGTCCCACTCAGGGGGCGTTTCGCGAACGTCACGGACGTAGGGGCGGGATGCGGTGGACGTAGCGGCGCGCTGACGACGTTGCTTGCTGCGGACGGCGAAGTCGTGTGGTCCTGACGCCCCGACGCTGGCATCAAGTTGGCGGAAGCCATTTTCGCCGATGACGGTGGCGGGGAGAGCACGAAGGAAACCGTTAAAACCATTGCGCGGGGAATGCCGGGCGATTTCCGGTGTGACCGTGGTGACTAACGCGCGTGCTTTCTACACACCACGCGCGGCTGCGGGCGCATCGGGCGCCCGGCATTCCCTGCGCCCTCTGGGTTCTGAGGGCAGACGTTCAGGGTAAACCTCGCGTGGATGCGCGGCGAGATCGCGAAGCCGTGTCTGCAAACACGCGGTGTTTGAAATTCGAATCCGCAAACATTAATTGCCTACGCCCGCACCAAATCCTCAGTCGTCATCATCCGCGTAAGCGGATGATCCAGTATTCCAGAGACGCCTGCGGTAAATCGAGAAGCCGCAGCGTACTGGATGCCCCGCTGGAGCCTGTCATCGGGCTCGCCGAAGGCGAGACCCGGTGGCGGGGCATGACGGCTCTTCGTGGAGCTGCGCCGTGCCTTCCGCCTAATGCAACACCCACGTTGACGCCCCGCCCGGCCTGCGCCAAGCTCGGTCAAAAGCAAGATAAAACCCCAGAGGACGGCCATGCTCCGCGCAGAGGACAATCAATTCCTGACCGAAAGCGGTGCCGGCACCGCAATGGGCGAGCTGCTGCGCCGCTTCTGGTTGCCTGTTCTCTTGTCCGAGGAATTGCCGGAAGCCGACGGCCCGCCGAAGAAGATCGTCGTGATGGGCGAGGAATTGCTGGCCTTCCGCGACAGCCGCGGCGTGGTCGCCGTGATCGATCAGTATTGCCCGCACCGCGGCGCCAACCTCTGGCTCGGCCGAAACGAGGAATGCGGCATCCGCTGCGTCTATCATGGCTGGAAGTTCGATATCGACGGCCGCTGCGTCGACATGCCGACCTCGTATCCCGATCTCAACGCCAAGGACCTGATCCGCATCAAGTCCTATCCGGTGCGCGAGTGGGGCGACATGATCTGGGCCTATATGGGCCCGGCGGGCGAAGTCCCTGAATTGCCTGACCTGGAGATGGCGCTGGTGCCGGCCTCGCACCGCTACGTCTCGAAGAAGTGGCAGGACTGCAACTGGGTGCAGGCGCTGGAAGGCTCTATCGACACCGCGCACTTCACCTTCGCGCATTTGAGCTTCGACAAGGACGAAGACGAGGTGCTGGATATCAAGAAGCACTTCGTCAATCCGATCGCGCGCATGAACGTCGACCACATGCGCTGGATTGCCGAGGACCCGCGCCCGGTCATCAAGATCAACCCGCATGACGCCGGATTGACGATCGCGGGCGGCCGGCTCACCGATAGCGACAATATCTACTGGCGCATCGCACAATTCCTGATGCCGGTGCACGCCTATGCGCCGAGCGCGATGCCGGGCGAGAATATTTTCGGCCAGAGCTTCATCCCGGTGACCGATACCAATTGCTGGATCTACACCTATGCCTGGAATCCGGAGCGTCCGCTGACGCAGGCCGAGCGCGACGGCTACGACCGCGGCAATGGCGTGATCTCCGAGGTCGACGCGAATTATGTGCCGCTGCGCAACAAGGCCAACGACTATCTGATCGACCGCAAGCTGCAGAAGACCAAGAGCTATACCGGCATCAAGGGCGTGTCCGAACAGGATGCCGCGGTGCAGGACAGCCAGGGCCCGATCGCCGACCGCAGCCGCGAACATCTCGGCCCGACCGATCTGGGCATCATGCATTTCCGCAAACTGGCGATGGACTGCGCCCGCGCGCTGCAGAATGGCCATGCGCCTGCGCATCTCGCGCGTCAGGACCGCTACGCCGTGCGCTCCAGCGCCTGCGTGACTCACAAATCCAAGGACCTGCCCGCGGTCATGGTCGAGCGCTTCGGCGACGCGACCGGCTATGTCGGGCGGAAGCAAACCGCCAGGCCCGGGCAGAACGCGGCGGAATGAAAGGCGCGTCGTCCCGGCATTCGCCGGGGCGACTCGCGTAGAGGTCTTTGCTCACAGCGGCGTCCTGCGGTATTCGCGGTTGGCAAGGCTCGCTTCCTCGAGATCAAGATCGCGTTCGATCCGCCGCCTGATCTCGTCGGTGATCTTGCCGTCGCGCAGCAGGACGTGAATGAACTTCCGCTCCGCCGATATCAGTTCCCGCGTCAGGTCGGTCCCGGTCGCCGAGACCTCGTGCGCGTCGGGGTCCAGCGAATCCGGCAATTGGTTGGCGCGGGTCTCGTGCCGCGCGCGCAGCAGCTTGACCACCTCGTCAGACAATTCGCGGTCGTCGGTCATGGCGTCGAGCGACTTGAGCGCAGCACCAAGCGCCTCGCGCCGCGCCGCGATTTCCGACTCGAGCTCCGCCACATGTTCGTCGCGGCCTGCCTTCGCGACGCCGAGCCACCTGACCACCGGCGGCAGCCCGAGCCCGAATCCTACCAGCGTAATGAAAATGACGCCGAAGCTGACGAACAGAATGAGGTCGCGGTATGGGAAACCCTCGCCATTCGGAAGCGCGAACGGCAGCGCCAGCGCCGCGGCCAGCGATACGGCGCCGCGCACACCGGTGAACGCGAGCACGAACACCCACTGCCATGGCGGCGACGGATCGCGGACGCGCACGCGCTTTATGAGCCGCGGCAGATATGTTGCGGGATAGAGCCAGGCGAAACGCGCCACGATGATCATGACGGTGACCAGCGCGGTTGCGAACAGGATGTCATCAAGCGGAAACGCCTTCGATTTCTCGAACAGCGACCGCATCTGGAATCCCGTCAGCAGGAACAGCATGCCCTCGATCAGGTAGATCACGAGGTCCCAGAAGAAGATGCCTTGCAGCCGCGTCGCCGATGAGATCCAAAGCGGCCCGTTCCAGCTCATATAAAGTCCGCAAACCACGGTTGAGATCACGCCGGAGCCGCCGAAATGCTCGGGCAACCAGTAGGCGACGTAGGCGTGATCAGCGACAGCGTGATCTCGATCTGCGGGTCGCGCGCGCGGTGGCGCATCCGCAAGCTGAGCCAGCCTACCGCCGCGCCGAACAGCACCTCGCCGACGATGATGGCAGCGAATTCGCCCATAGCCTTCGGCAGCGAAAACATGCCGGTTGAAATCGCCGCCACCGCGAAGCGATACAGGATCAGCGCAGTGGCGTCGTTCGCCAGCCCCTCGCCCTCGAGCACGACCAGGATGCGGCGCGGCAGTCCGAGCTTGCGGGCGATCGCCAGCGGCGCCACCACGTCCGGCGGCGCGACAATGGCGCCGAGCAGGAATCCGATGCTCCACGGAAGTCCGATCAGATAATGCGTCGCGGCGGCGACCGCGAACGCCGTGAAAATCACGCAGCCGACCGCCAGCAGGATGATGGGGCGCAAATTGTATTTGAATTCGCGCCAGCTCATGGCGACGCTGGCCGAATAGATCAAAGGCGGCAATACCACCAGCAGCACCAGTTCCGGCGGCAATTCCAGCGTCGGCATTCCCGGCACGAAGGCGAGCACGATGCCGGCCAGCAGCAGCAGGATTGCGGGAGCGACATTGATCCGCCGCGCCAGCAGCGCGGTACCCGCCAGCGCCGCCAGCAGAATCAGAAATATCTGGAATTTGGCTTCCACGGTGTCCAATTCCTGTGCCGGGTCAATTTGCCCAGACCGGCGGCGCCGTCAATGCCGCGGAATCGTCGTGGCTATTCCCTCAAATCGTAGCGGTACGATTTCGAGACGATCTGCCATCCGTCGGCGAGTTTCATCGCCACCAGATAGTCGGTGAAGTAGCGCGGCGGCAACTGGCAGCGCACCTTGATGAAGGCGGTTGAATCGTCGGAGCGGTCGATGGTCACAATGAAATCCTCGCGCGGCTTGCCCTCGGCCTTGGCGGATGGCCGCTTTCTGACGCGATCCAGCCAATCGGGTACGGTGAGGACTTGCAGCTCGCCCTTTTCCAGCCAGCGCAGGTCGGCGGAGGGATGGAAGACCGCGCCGAGCTTGTCGGCGTTGCCTTCGTACAGGCCGTCGAAATAGTGCTGGACGACGGCTTCGACGGTGGAACGGTTGTGGCTCACGGCGTGTGCTCCCTGCTTGCAAGAAATTGAGTCCCTCACGATGAGGTGGACGGTCACATCAAAAACACGCCCTTGCCGTCGACCTGCCTGTCGAACAGTTTATAGGCTTCCTCCGCCTGGTCGATGCTCCAGCGATGGGTGAAGAGCTTGTCGACGTCGATGCCGCGCTCGACCGAAAACCGCGCGCAGTCGGCCTGGATGATGTTGGAGAACGTCCATGACGCCACCAGGGTCAATTGCCGGCGCAACAGATGCGGGCTGACGTCGATGTGGACGTCGCCGCCTTCGCCGACAAAGCACATCGTGCCCCATACCTTGGTAGAGCGGATCGCATTCAACCGCGCGTCCGGGTTGCTCGAAGTGTCCAGCGTCAGATCGGCGTAACGTCCGTGGGTGAGATCCTTGATCGCAGCCACCGGATCGTTCGAGCCGGGGTTGACCACGTGGTCGGCGCCGAACGCTTTTGAGCGCTCCAGCCGCTGCTGGCTGATGTCGAGCGCAATCACCTTGGCGCCCATCGCCTTGGCGTATTGCGTGGCCGCAAGCCCGACCGGTCCCTGGCCGAAAATAGCGATAGTGTCGTTACCGGAAAGGTTCATCCGGCGCAGCGCGCTGTAGGCGGTGCCGGAACCGCAGGCGATCGCCGCACCTGCCGAGAATGACAGTTCGTCGGGAAGCGGCACCAGCGTGTTGGCGGGCACTTTCAGATATTGCGCGTGGCCGCCATGCGCGTTGTTGCCGTAGACCTTGACCGGCACCTCCTGGCAGAGCTGCTGCCATCCGGAGCGGCAATGGTTGCACTGGGTGCAGCCCTGATAATGATGGACCATCACACGCTCGCCAATGCGCGCCTCCCGCGCATCGACTGCCGTGCCGACTGCGACGACCACGCCGCAAGGCTCATGCCCGGCGATGACGGGACCGTCCTTCATCGGGATGCCGGTCGCCTGCGTCTGCCCTTTGGGGCGGCGGTACTGATGCAGGTCGCTGCCGCACATGCCGGACGCCTTCATTTCGATGACCACGTCATGAGCATCCGGAGTGGGGTCCGGGAATTGCATCAATTCCAGTCCGCGTTCGCCTGTGAACACAACGCCGCGCATCGCTTCCTCCGCTTGTTTTGGCTTGTGGGCCGATCTTGGACGGAAAAGCGTCATTGGCAAAGGGCGAACCTATGGCGGGCTGACGCGACTAACAGAGAGGGAATTCCGTTACCGGCGGGCGCTGGAGATGGATGCTGCGACGTGATCTGGCTCACAAGGCCTGGGGCATGCTTCTGGTAGGCGGGATTCCCTGCTACAAAGGCAATAATTCCGGAAGCGTCATGATGTATTCGCCTGGATCTCTGAAATTGCACAAATTCTTGCTCGCCGCCGCGCTGCTGCTGGTGTGCCAGCCGGCTTTTGCCGAGAAGCGCGTGGCGCTGGTGCTCGGTAATTCCGCCTATCAAAGCGTGGCGCCGCTTGCGAACCCGGTCAATGACGGCGCCGTGATCGCGGCCACGCTGAAGGACGCCGGCTTCGATGTCGTCGATTCACGCCACGACCTGCCGGCGGCCGAGACGCGGCGGGCGCTGCGCGACTTTGCCGACCGCGCGCGCGACGCCGACATCGCGGTGGTCTATTACGCCGGCCATGGCATGGAGGTGGACGGCACCAACTACCTGATCCCGGTGGATGCGAAGCTGGAACGCGACACCGACGTTTACGACGAGGCGTTTTCGCTGGACCGCATATTGCTGGCCGTCGAACCCGCCAAGCAGCTTCGGCTGGTGATCCTCGACGCCTGCCGGGACAATCCGTTTGCCAAGGTCATGAAACGGACGGTCGCATCGCGTTCGATCGGACGCGGCCTTGCCAAGATCGAGCCCACCAGCCCGAATACGCTGATCGCTTATTCCGCCAAGGCCGGCTCGACCGCGCTGGACGGCGACGCCAAGAACAGCCCGTTCACGATCGCACTGGCAAAACACCTGACGACGCCGGGCCTCGATGTGCGCAAGGCGTTCGGCTTCGTTCGCGACGACGTGCTGAAGACCACCGGCAACCGGCAGGAGCCGTTTGTCTATGGCTCGCTCGGCGGCGACGATGTGCCGCTGGTACCGGCCAAGGTTGTACCATCCACGTCTGCGCCATCCACCCCTGCGCCCAATCCGCAAGCGGAGGCGCGCCGGGATTACGAACTGGCGCTGCAGATCGGCAACAAGGACGCATTGAACGCCTTCCTCGCGCAGTATCCGGACGGATTCTACGCAAACCTCGCCAGGATTCAGCTTGCCAAGATTGCCGCAGAGGAAGCGCGCATTGCCGCGACCGAAAAGGCGCGGCTGGCCGAACAGGAGCGGGCGCGGCTCGCCACCGAGGCCACACAAAAGGCGCAGCAATTGAAAGCCGCCGAGGCGGACGCCAAAGCCGCGGAGCAGGCCCGCATCGCCGCCGAGAAAGCCAAGCAGGTCGCGCAGGAGCAGGCCGCCGAGGCCGAACGCAAGCGCGCCGGAACCGACACCGCCGCCGCCGACAAGGCTCCCAAGGCTCCCGC
>Ga0208355_1000116_pt1 | contig 39029 bp, 33 predicted proteins | sample NGESurdeep072012_6_FD_184458 | JGI IMG/M metagenome (GOLD analysis project Ga0208355, IMG submission 184458) | Arctic peat soil microbial communities from Barrow, Alaska - NGEE Surface sample 210-3 deep-072012 (SPAdes) | ecosystem: Environmental > Terrestrial > Soil > Wetlands > Peat ... | reverse complement strand
GACGGTGACAAACAAGCCCGATCACCGGGGAGAGCACGAAGGAAACCGTTAAAACCATTGCGCAGGGAATGCCGGGTGAATCCGGTGTGACCGTGGTGACTATGCTCGTGTGCTTTTTTCACATTGCACGCGAGGCTGCGGGCGCGGCGGGCGCCCGGCATTCCCTGCGCCCTCTGATCATCGGATGGGCAGGACTCAAAGCAAACCTCGCGCGAAATGCGCGGCGAGATCGCGAAGTCGTGTCTGCGATGACGGCTGCTGTTTGAAACGTGAAATCGGCGGATGGGCGAAGCGCGCGTTACCCGCTCGCAAGATGCTGCGACAAAACTCCACGTCGTCCCTGCGAAAGCAGGGACCCATACGCCGCGGCCTCTCTTGGGGCACCGCGGGTCGACGTCTTTCGCAAAAATCAAGGCCGGTGGTTATGGGTCCCTGCTTTCGCAGGGACGACGAAGATACGTTGATCGAACGCGAAATCCGGCAGCTACAGCGCCGCGAGCACGGCCCTGGCAATATCCGCGGTGCCGTTGCTGCCGCCGAATTCCATCGGCTTGATGCCGTCGGCATAGACCTTGTCGACGGCGCGCTCGATGCGCTCGGCGGCCTCAGTCGCGGCCTCGAGGCCGTGCTTGTCGGCCAGCCAGTCCAGCATCATTGCGGTGGAGAGAATCATGCCGGTCGGATTGGCCTTGCCCTGCCCCATGATGTCGGGCGCGGTGCCGTGGCACGGCTGGAACACCGCGTGGCGGTCGCCGATATCGGCTGATGGCGCCATGCCCATGCCACCGATCAGGCCGGCGGTCATGTCGGAGAGAATGTCGCCGAACATGTTCTCCATCACCATCACGTCGAAATCCCAGGGCCGCTTGACCAGCAGTGCCGAGCAGGCATCGACATAGAGCCGGTCGGCCTTGACGCCGGGGTGGCGTTTGGCGGCCTCATCGAACATCTCGCGAAAGAACGCGAACGCCTTGAATACGTTGGCCTTGTCGACGCAGGTAAGCTGACCCGGCCGGCCTCGCGCCTTGCGGCGTTCGGCCAGCCGGAAGGAAAACTCGAACAGCCGCTCCGAGGTCTTTCGCGTGATAACCAGCGTCTCGCGCGCCTCGGTATCGGTGACGACGCCCTTCCCCATCGACGCGAACAGGCCTTCGGTGGACTCCCGGATCACGATGAGATCGATACCGCGCTCCGCCGCGCCGACGATCGGGCTCGGCACGCCGGGAATAAGCCGCGCCGGGCGCACACCGGCATAGAGGTCGAAGTGAAAGCGCAGTTCCACCTGCGGCATGATTTCGGTGTTGTCGGGATAGCGTACCGAAGGCAATCCGCAGGCGCCGAGCAAAATCGCGTCCGCTTCATCGCATAGCCGCACGGTGCGCTCCGGCATCGACTTGCCGGTCACTACGTAATTGTTCGCGCCGGCCGGCGCGTCGGTAAAGCGAAACTTCAGGTCCGACGTCGCCTCAATCTTACGCAAGACTTCAAGCGCCGGAACCATTACTTCAGGGCCAATGCCGTCGCCGGCGAGCACAGCGATGTGGAGCGCATTGTTAGCGGACATGGAATTTCCTTGAATATTAGAGTACTTGGCGCCCAAAACTGAACTTACGGCGTAAGCACCGCGCGCCCGACCAGCCTGCCCTTCTGCAGGTCGATCAGCGCCTGATTGGCCTTTGCCAGCGGCATCGGCGTCACCGGAATCGGCGGGATCTTCTTGCTGCGCACGAGATCGAGCAGCTCCTGCGTTTCCCTGAGATTGCCGACATAGCTGCCCTGGATCGTGATGGCCTTGATCGGAATCAGCGGCAGCGCCCATGGCGCCCCGCCGCCGAACAGGCCGACGATCGCCAGCTTGCCTCCCTTGGTCAGGCAGTCGAAGCCGAGTTGCGTGGTCTTGGCATTGCCGACCAGATCGATCACCGCGCGGATCGGCCCGCCGGCTTTCTGGGCAAGTTGCTCCAGCGCGTCGGGCGCACCGCCGTCGACGGTCGCAAGCGCGCCGGCTTTCTCGGCAGCCTCACGCTTGCGCGCGTCGATATCGACGACGATGGCGCCCTTGCCGCCCATGGCCTTCAGCAGCGACAGCGCCATCAGGCCGAGACCGCCGGCGCCGAAGATAACGATGGGCGTATTGAAATCAGCCGCGACCTTCTTCAGGGCGCTGTAGGTGGTGACGCCGGAGCACGCATAGGGCGCCGCGGTCACGGGATCGAGCCCCTTCAAATCGAGCAGATACTTCGGATTCGGCACCGTCATGTGGTCGGCATAGCCGCCGTCGCAATAGACGCCGAGCGAATTTGGCTTCAGGCACATATTCTCTTCGCCGGCGAGACAGGCCTCGCATTTGCCGCAGCCAAGCCAGGGATAGACCAGCGCGACGTCGCCGATTTTGAGATCGCCCTTGTCGGCGGCCTTGACGTCCGGTCCGAAGGCCAGCACCTCGCCGACCGTCTCATGGCCCATCGTGCGCGGCAGCGACACGCCGCGATCCTTCAATGACAGGGGCTTTCGTCCATGGCCGAGATCGTAGCCGCCTTCCCAGATGTGCAGATCGCTGTGGCAGACACCGGCCGCCTTCACCTTGATCAGGACCTGGGTTCCCGACGGTTGCGGCGTCGGCTGATCCACCTCTTTCAAAGGGGCATTGAAATCGGTGACCTGGAAGCTCTTCATCGCTTCTCTCCCTTCTTGCTCTTGCCGAACCTTGCCACGCAATTGCATGCAGGCTAGATATTTACCCGGTCGCGATCAATGGATGATGGCAAGCGACGAACTGGTCCGGCGCTACCGGGCGAAGCTCCGGCACTTCGTCGATACATCGCTGGTCTGCTCTTGGGCAGCGGGTACGAAAACGGCAGCCCGAGGGCGGCGACATCGGCGACGGCGGCTCGCCGACCGGCACGCTTTCGGCGGGCCGCACGTCCGGGTCGGGCACCGGGATCGCCTCGATCAGCAGCGCGGTATAAGGATGCGCGGGTCTCGCGAACAGTTGCTCGGACGGGCCGACCTCGCACAGCCTGCCGAGATACATCACCGCCACCCGGTCGCTCACCGCTTTCACGACGGCGAGATCGTGGGCGATGAACAGCAGCGTCAATCCAAAGCGCGCCTTCATATCCTCCAGCAGATTGAGGATTTGAGCGCGAATGGAAACGTCGAGCGCCGAAACCGGTTCGTCGCAGATGATAAACTCCGGGTTGAGGACGAGCGCGCGCGCAATGCAGATGCGCTGGCATTGTCCTCCGGAAAACTCGTGCGGCAGGCGTCCGGTCACAAGACCGGGGTCGAGGCCGACAGCGCTGAGTACCTCGCAGACGAGTTCCTGCCGTTTCCTGGGATCCTTGACGCCGGCGATCACCAGCGGCTCTGCAATGATCTCGCCGATCCGCCGCCTCGGGTTCAAGGAGGCAATCGGATCCTGGAAGATCAGCTGCACGCGCCGGCGCATTTGCCGCAAGGTATCGCCATGCATCGCCGCGAGGTCCTGGCCGTCGAACAGTACCCGTCCCGAGACAGGCCGGCGCAACTGCAGCACCGCACGGCCCAGAGTAGACTTGCCGCAGCCGGACTCTCCGACCAGACCGAGGGTCTCGCCGCGGGCAACTTGCAGGCTAACGTCGGACACCGCGTGGACCGTCTTGCCGCCGACGGCATATTCAACGACCAGGTGTTCCACCCTGAGAAGGGGATCGCGCGAACTGGATTGCCGGGTGTCCTGCATCATGCGCAGACGCCGGCTGCGGCCTCAATCGGATGAAAGCAGGCATACTGGTGACCCGGCGATTCTGCATCGGCGAGCACGGGCTTCTCCCGATAGCATCGGCCGGCCGCATAACGGCAGCGCGGCGAAAACGAGCATCCCTGAATTGGCCGGGTCGGATCGGGCGGGCGTCCCGGGATCGCCGGCAAGGGCGTGTGCGGAGCAGCATCGATCTTCGGTATCGCCGCGAGCAGCGCCTCGGTGTAGGGCATGCGCATTTTCTTGAACAGCTCCGGCGTCGGCGCGCGTTCCACCACGCGACCGGCGTACATCACCGCCACTTCATCGGTTCGGCCGGCGACCACCCCGAGATCATGGGTGATAAGGATCATCGCCATATGCCGGCGGCGCTGTTCGCGCGCCAGCAAATCGAGAATTTGGGCCTGAATTGTCACGTCAAGCGCCGTGGTCGGCTCATCGGCGATCAGCAGTTTCGGCTCGCATGACAGCGCAATCGCGATAGCAACCCGCTGCCGCATGCCTCCGGAAAGTTGATGCGGGTATTGCGTCAATCTTTGCTCCGGAGCGGGAATGCCGACCGCCGCCAGCAACTCCGCGCTGCGCCTTTTCGCCGCCACGCCGTCAAGCTCGAGATGCTCCTGCAGCGTTTCGATAAGCTGGGTGCCGATGGTCAACACGGGATTGAGCGAGGTCATCGGGTCCTGGAACACGACCGCGAGCGACCGACCGCGAAGCTTGCGCAGACGTTCGGGCTGAAGGCGCACCAGATCCTGCCCGTCAAACATCACGCGGCCGGAAAGTTTGGCCTTCTTTGGCAACAGTTGCAGTATCGCGCGCGACAGCATAGTCTTGCCGCAACCGGATTCGCCGACGACACCGAGCGTTCGACCGGCGCCGATCGTCAGGTCGACGTGATCCACCGCGCGAAGATTGCCGCGCGGCGTCGGCAGGTCGACCGTCACGCCCTCGACAGAAAGCAATGCAGGTTCGGTCACAGCGCGCCCTGACGCGGATCGGTGAGGGCCCTCAGCGTGTCGCCGACCAGATTGAACGAAAGTACGGTCAGAAACATCGTGATCGCGGGAATGAAGGCCAGCCTCGGCGCTATTTCTAGGCTCTCGCGTCCCTCTCCGATCATGCTGCCCCAGCTTGATATCGGAGGCGGTACTCCCAGACCCAGGAAGGACAAGGCCCCCTCGACGACGATCGTGATGGCAACACCCAGCAGGAAGAAGGCGAGCAGCGGCAGAAAGACATTGGGCAACAGCTCGCGCAGCAGGATGCGCGCATGCGTCGCGCCCAGCGCCTGCGCGGCGATCACGAATTCGCGTCGCGCCAGCGTAAGGGTTGCAGCCCGTGCGACGCGCATGAAGGCGGGAATGCCGAGCACGCCGAGAATGCAGGTGAGATTCAGCAGGGATTGCCCGAGATAGGCGGTCACCGCCAGCGCCAAAATCAGCGGCGGAAAGGCGAGCAGCACGTCCATGCTGCCGACCACCAGCGTTTCGAAGCGGCCGCGAAAATAGCCAGCCAGCATTCCAAGGGCGCCGCCGATCGTGATCCCGATGATCGGCGCACAAAGACCCACCGTGAGCGATACCCGGGCGCCATAAACCAGCCGGGCCAATTCGTCCCGACCCAGACCGTCGGTGCCGAGCCAGTGCAGCGCCGACATCGGCGTCCGGCGCTCCAGCATGTCCATGTCGGTCGGACTTGGCAGCGGCAACAGGCCGGCAAATGCGGCGGCGGCAAAAACGAAACTCATCCAGGCGATCGCCGCCCAAAACAGCGGCCCCAGCCGCCGCGTCCGCCTGATCGGACTGACGGCTACATCGCCGTCGATGCTGAGCTCAAGCGTGGCCATGACGAATCCTGGGATCGAGGACGGCATAGAGCAAGTCGACAATGAAGTTCATCAGCACGAAACCGCCGGCGACGAACAACACCACGCCCTGCAGAATGATCAGATCGCGCGTGTAGATCGCACCGACAAGCAGCCGGCCGATCCCCGGCAGGGCGAAAATCGTCTCAACGATCAGGGCTCCGCCGATCAGGCGGCCGATGTTGATACCGGTGATCGTGATCAGGGTCAGCGACGACGGCTTCAAGGCATGCACGAAGAGGATGCGTGACGACTTCAAACCCTTGGCCTTGGCCAATGCGATGAAGTCTTCCTGCAGGGTCGCGATCATGTCGGAACGAAGCACGCGCATGATTCCCGGCCATTCAGCGAGCGCCAGCGTCAGCGCGGGCAGCACGAGGAAGCGCAGATTTCCGATGGGATCTTCTTCGAACGGTATGTAGCCGGTCGCCGGCAACCATCGAAACTCTACCGCAAACAGGTAGATCAGCAGGATTGCCGACAAGAATGTCGGCACCGAGAGCATGCCGAAGGCGCTGCCGGTCATAAAGCGATCGAAAGCGCTGCCGCTGCGTACCGCGCAGGCGATGGCAAGCGGAACGCCGATGGCAAGGCCAATGATCTCAGCCATCAACATCAGCTCAACCGATACCGGTAACCGTTCACTTACCGCTTGCAATACGGTCTGTCCGGTACGGAACGATCTGCCAAAATCGCCCTCCAGCACGTGACCCAGCCAGCTGACGTAGCGCCACCAGATCGGCTGATCAAACCCCATGTCATGACGCAATGCCGCCACCTTCTCCGGCGTCGCCTGATCGCCCAGGATCACGTAAGCGAGATCGCCCGGCAGCAGCGAAGCAATGAGGAATGTCAGCAGCGATACGGCGACCAGAACCGGCACCAGATACAGGAGCCTTCGAGCGACAAAGCCCAGCATACGAGGCTATTCCATCCAGACGTTGGATACGTCGATCACCCCGCCATAGATCTTGGGAAGGCCTTTCAATTTGGCGCTTGAGATCGCGTAGTAGGTATTCTGGAAGGTCCAGAACCAGATCGCCTCCTTATTGATGAGCCGGCTGATCGCGCAATAGTCGTCGACACGCTTTCCGACATCGGCGGTTGTCCGCGCATGTTCAAGCAGCTTGTCGAGTTCGGGATTGGAATAATTGGCGAGAGCGACCGGACTTCCGGTGTGGAAATTCGCGTACATCTGCGGGTCGGGATCGGCCAGATCGACGATCCGCCACGGCGTCAGCTGAAACTGACGCATGAAGGCGCGCGGCACGATGGTGGCCTGATCGACCTGCTCGATCTCCATATTGGCGCCGACCTGCTTCCAGAACTGCTGCAGGACCTGACCGATAGTGCGCCCGCGCGGCGTCGCGGTGACGATCATCTTGAAATCGACCGGCTTGCCGTAGTCCTTGATCAGCGCCTTGGCTTTTTCAACATCGCTGGGAAGCGCGCCGTCGTCCTTGCACTTGACCCAGGAACCATCGCCATAGGGATTGCTGGCCGTCCGGCTCAAACCGTTGGTAATCGCCTGCGACATCTTCTTGCGATCGATCGCCATCACCAATGCCTGTCGCACGCGCACATCGTCGAACGGCGCGACCTTGGTGTTGAAGGCGTAAACCGCGGCGCCAGACCCGGCATAGGTGTGGACGGTCATCTTCGGATCTTTTTGGGCTTTCTGAACATTGTCCGCATCGTACTCATCGTCCCAGACAATATCCGCCTCGCCGGATTGCAGGCTGGCGAAGCGCGACTGCGCATCCGGCAGCGGTTTCAGAACGATCCGGTCGAGGTAAGGATGGCCTTTGTTCCAGTAGTCCGGATTCCTTTCGAGAACCATCCGATCACCCGCGGTCCATGACTTCAGGATGTACGGTCCAGTGCCGACGGGATTGCAGTTGTAATCGTCGCCCTTGGTCTTCCACGCCGTCGGCGACTGTATGACAAAGTTCGAGCTTTGCAGGGTCAGGACCGCCGGCAGGTTCACCGAGGGATCGGTCAGATTATAGACCAGCGTCAGTTCGTCCGGCGCTTGCACGTCGTGGATGGAGGCGATGTAGAAGGCACAGCGGCATTTGTTGGCCGGGTCCTTCTGCCGGTCGAAATTGGCTTTCGCCGCTTCGGCATTGAATGGCGTGCCGTCCTGAAATTTGACGCCGGGACGCAGCTTGAAGGTCCAGGTCTTGAAATCATCCGAATGAGTCCAGGACAGCGCGAGCTTCGGCTGCACCTCGCCCTTGTCGTCGAGAGTGGTGAGCGTATCGAAAATCGCCGCGGCTGCCGTTTCCGCCGAGGTGTCGAAGACGCCGACCTTCAGCGGATCGAAACCTGGAATATCGAGCTCGAGGCCGACGGTGATGCTGCCGCCCTGCTTTTGGGCGTTGGCGGGGCCTACGAACAAAGCAACGCCAAATGCCGTACTAAGGAATATTTGCGCAAGCTTGCGCGAGCGGAATGCCGCGGTCATGTAATCTCCTCCCGGATGGGTCCGTCCGTTATTCCGGATCGTTGATGATCGTCAGTTAGATTGGCTGGAATCGCAGGCTCGGGCAAGGCCGCAGGTGCGTGCCGGATGAAAAGCCGCAGGTCGTGTGTTGTCATCGAAGCGCTCTTGCCGTCAGCGCAGCTCCGCCATCAGCGATTTCCCCGAGAAGGCCGCGATTTCATCTTCCGAAAGACCGGTCTCCCTGAGGAACGCAACGGTGTGCTCGCCCAAGGTCGCCATCCGCTTTCCCGCGGAGACGTTGGTTCCGGACATGCGGAACGGCAGGTTCAGGACCTTGAACGTGCCGCCGCCATCCTCCACCTCGGACAGTGCGCCGCGATGGGTGATTTGCGGATCGTTCAATGCTTCGGCAACCGTGCGATAGGCCGAACAGGGAACGCCGCGGCCATTCAGCTCCGTGAGGCATTTTTCGGTCGTGAGCGTGCGCGACCACGCCTCGACTCCGTTCATCAAGTCCGCCCAGTTGTCGCGGCGGTCGGAATATTTTGCAAAGCGCGGATCAGCAATCCACTCCGGATGACCGATGACTTTGATCAGGCTCTGGAACGTTTTCTCGCTTGCGATGGCTAACATCACGTAGCCATCCGCCGTCTCGACGGGGCCGAACATCGGCCGTTGGGATTGCTTCACCTCAAATTGCGACCACTGCAATTCATTCAAGGTCAGGCTGAGCATCGATTCCAGCATCGAGACGTCGATGTGCTGACCTCTCTGACTGCCGTGACGCTGATACAAGGCCGCCGAGATGGCTCCGAACGCATAGACGCCCGTGAGTACATCGGCGTGATAAATACCGCAGTAATCCGGCCGCACTCGGCCAGGCTGGTATGACAGGTGAGCCATATCGTAACCCGAGGCCGCATGGATGACGGGCGCGTAGGCCGGCAGTTCTGCCGATGGTCCGGTCTGACCGTATCCGGAGATCGAACAATAGATCAGTTTCGGATTGAGCTGCTGCAGCGAGCCGTAGTCCAGCTCCAATCTTCGCATCACCCCCGGGCGAAAATTTTCGACGAGGATATCCGCGCTCACGACAAGCCTGCGGATAATTTCGATCGCGTCAGGCGATTTCAGATCGAGAACGAGACTTTTCTTGCCGACATTGAGTTGGCCGAAGACGGTGCTGAAATTATTCCGAAGCGGCGGACGGGTTCGCATCGTCTCCCCTTCGAGCGACTCTATCTTGATGACCTCCGCTCCCATGTCGGCCAGCATCCGTGTGCAATGCGGACCGGCAATCGTGGTTGAAAAATCAAGCACGCGAAGGCCCTGAAAGCTCCTTGTCGCAATCCCCTCATCGTTGCCCGCTATCGTCATTCCGAAAACTCCCTTCGGCCTGCGTACCTTCGGCCGCGGCGTGACCCTAAATTGTGCTGCTTTGCCGGGGAAGCGATTCCCCGGCACCCCGGCATTTAACCCATCGACGGCCCCTTCCGGGCCCCCGCATTTCAACCCAAGATAAACTGGAACCATTCTTGCATAAATTTCGTTGAGCGCGGCTAAGAGGGCGTTTCTTGAGAGTCTTGTTTGTTACTACTGAAATGGACGATTTTGTCCGGGTGGGCGGCCTCGCGGCCGTCTCAGCGGCCCTTCCCCGGGCGCTGCGGCTCTGGAGCGACGTCCGAATCCTGCTGCCGGGATATCGCGACGTTGTCGAACAATTCACGCATATTCAAATCGTTGGCCAGTGCGCGGCATTGGCGGAAATGCCGGCATGCACGCTTGGGTTGGCATCGACCAAGGATGGCCTGCCTGTCTACGTTCTGCTGTGTCCGCAACTTTACGACCGCCCCGGCAACCCCTATGGCGACAACGCCGGCCGGGACTGGCCGGACAACGATGTACGCTTCGGGCGATTTGCCTCAGCCGCGGCCCAGCTGGCAGCAGGCACTCTGGACAAGAAATGGGCAGCGGATCTGGTTCACGCCAATGACTGGCAGGCCGCGCTGGTGCCGGCCTACCTCGCCTGGAGCTCCGTCAAGATCCCTACCATTCTGACCATTCACAATCTGGCCTATCAGGGCCTGTTCCCGAAGGAGTCGCTGCGCCGGATCGGCGCTCCTGATGACTCCTTCCATATCGAAGGACTGGAGTTCTACGACAAATTATCCTTCCTCAAGGGCGGCATCGTCTACGCTTCACACCTGACCACCGTCAGCGAAACCTATGCCAGGGAGATCACCACCTCGGAGCTCGGCTGCGGGCTTGAGGGGCTGCTTCGCCGCCGCTCCGATGCCGAACAATTGACGGGAATATTGAACGGCATCGACGAAAGCTGGGATCCGCGGGCCTGCGCCCAGCTGGCGCAGCCGTTTGGCGCAGGGGACTGGGAAGGCAAGCGCGCGAACGCGGATTACGTCCGCCAGCAGTTCGGTCTGGCGCTGTCACGCGGTCCGATTTTCGGCCTCGTTGCCCGTCTCGTCCATCAGAAAGGCGTCGATCTCGTACTGTCTGCCGCGGACGAGATCATCGAGGCCGGCGGGCAGATTATCGTGACCGGCAGCGGCGAGCCCGATATCGAGCAGGCCCTGGTCGATGCGCACCGCCGCAGACCGGATGCGATCGGGGTCGCCATCGGTTTCAACGACGGCCAGGCCCGGCGGATTTTTGCCGGCAGCGATTTCACGCTGATGCCGTCGCGCTTCGAGCCATGCGGACTGAGCCAGATGTATGCACAGAAGTTCGGATCGCTGCCGATCGGCCACCAGACCCGGCGGCCTCGCGGAAACCATCACGGACGGCGAAACCGGATTTCTGTTCGCGCAGCCGTCGACCGAATCGTTTCTCGGCGGCATCCGCCGCGCGTTCACGACCTTCGTGGCGAAGGATCGCCTTAATTCAATGCGCCGCAGCGCGATGTCGCGATCATTCAGCTGGGACATTTCCGCGGCCTGCTACGGCGCGCTCTATCGGAAGGCTGTGTCGCCTTAGCGCCACACGCCGGCAGACTTCGCGACTCAGTCCGGCGGAATTTCCCGCGCCGGCTCGTCATCCGCAATGGCGCGCCAGGCCGCTCCCTCGAGATCGTCATACTGCCCGCTCTTGAGCGACCAGAGAAATCCGAGCAGGCCGACGAGCCCGAGGCCGAGCGCCAAAGGCACGAGAATTACCATGACTTCCATCACGACCTCCCGTGCGCGACGCGGCGCGCGCGAAGCGCATTCAGCATGACCAGCACCGAGGAGCCGGACATCGCCGCCGCCGCGATCAGCGGGGTCACAACCCCGCTAATGGCAATCGGGACCGCCAGAAGATTGTATCCGACCGCGAGCCAGAGGTTCTGCCGCATCAGATGCAGCGCCTTGCGCGAAAAATCGATTGCCGCGACCACCGGAGCCAATGGCTTACCAAGAAAGACCAGATCGGCTGTCGCCTGGCTCAGATGCGCGGCACTGATCGGTGACATCGAGACGTGCGCCGCGGCCAGCGCCGGAGCGTCATTCAGCCCGTCGCCGACCATCATCACCTTGAAACCCTCGCGTTTCAGATCTTCAATGCGCGCGATCTTGTCGGCCGGGGTCACGCCCGCCCGCCACTCGCTGACCCCGAGCGCTCGCGCGGCCGCCTGAACCGCCGGCTCCCGATCGCCCGAGAGAATTTCAACCGTGATGTTGCGCTTCTGAAGCGCTGAAATCATCGCCGGTGCGTCCGGGCGCAGCCCCTGCCGGACGGAAAACAGGTATCTGGCTTCGCCAAGACTGAAAGCAACGGTTGAAGCTTCGGGATCGAGGTTCACGCTGTCATTTGCCAATCGCTCGGCCCCGCAGAACGACGGCCTTCCCAGCCTTGCCTCGATGCCGCCGACATAGCCGCGCACTCCCTGTCCAGGCTCTTCGACGGCTCTGACAAGCGGCGATTTCGCATTCGAGGCCCGCGCGACTGCCGCCGCGACCGGATGATGGCTCGCAAGCGCAAGCTGTCCGGCGAGGCTGAACACATCCTCGGGGATATCAGCCGCGTTCACGACTTCGAGCTCGGGCATCGTCAGGGTACCGGTCTTGTCGAAGATGATTCGATCAACCTCGGCTACTCGTTCGATGGAATCGCCGGAATTGAGCAGCACTCCAGCCCTGAACATAGCACCGGAGGCGACGGTCTGCACGGTGGGAATTGCGAGGCCCAGCGCGCAGGGGCAAGTGATGATGAGAACGGCGACGGCTGTGACAATGGCGTCATGCCAGGTCGCGCCCATCAGAACCCAGCCAAGCATCGTCAGTAATGCGGTCGCATGCACTACCGGCGCATAGAGCCTGGATGCCCGGTCGGCGAGGCGCACATAGCGGGAGCGAGCCTGCAATGCGTTGTCGAGCAGGCGGGTGATCTCCGCCAACAGCGTCCCTTCCGACGCCGCGGAGACCCGGACCCGCAAGGTCCCGGAGATGTTGAGCGACCCGGCATACACCGCAGTGCCGGGGTCCGCCGTGACATACAGGGTCTCGCCGGTAATCAGGCTTTGGTCGACCTCGGATCGCCCTTCGATAACCGTGCCATCCACCGCGCAACGCTCGCCCGGCCGCAACAGCACGATGTCGCCGGGCTGAATCGCCGCTACCGGCACCTGGGAAATTTCGTCGGCCCCGACGAACTTGGTTGCGGTTTCGGCCTTGAGCGCGGCGAGGTTACCAGCGACCGCGCGGGTTCGCCGCCGCATGCTTTGGTCGAGATAGCGCCCTACCAGCAGAAATGTCAGCAGCATGATCGCCGCATCGAAATAGGTATGCTCGGCGTGGTTCACGGTTTCGACGACCGACATGCCCAGCGCAAGGATGACGCCGATACTGATCGGAACGTCCATATTGACGTTGCGCGTGCGCAACGCGCGAAACGCCGACCTGAAGAAAGGCTGACCCGCATAGGCCGCAGCCGGCAGCGCGATCAGCGCCGACAGCCAATGAAAAAAATCGCGCTGTTCGGGAATCATGTCGCTGACGTTGCCGGACCACACCGGGACGGAAAGCATCATCACATTCATCGTGGCGAAGGCCGCGACACCGAGACAGCGAAGCAGAAAGCGCGATTGTTCGGCTTCTGCAGCCTCCGCGCCTGCGGTTTCGAATGGATAGGCCTTGTATCCGAGTTCGGCGAGCCGGTCGATGAAGCGCGCGGGATCGAGCGTGCCCTCCTTCCATTCCAGCGCAACACGGCGGTCGGTAAGATTGACGCGTGCCAGCGTTACGTCGGGCATCGCCGAGAGCCCCCGCTCGATCTTCGACATGCATCCAGCACAACTGACGCCTTCCACGGCAAGATCGATGTGCGAGAGGCCCGCGCCTGCGTCCTTTACATAATGTGAGAAATCTCGCGTCGCCTGCATGATGCGGTCTTCCTAATTCAGCAGCACGCGATTCTTCGACAGGAACATTCGCCGTCCCGCCGCGACGGCTTCGAGCACCAGATCCCATTGTCCGGGCGCGATCAGCGGCGCGCTTCCGCGATAGATGCCGATTCCCATTTCCGCAAGCACGACCGGCTGATCGGCTCGCCTGTCGGTGGGCCGCTCCAAGCGGCCCTGAAACGTCAGGCCGGACATCGGCTTGCCGCTGTTATCTCGCGCCTCCACCTGCAGTGTGGCGCCGCCATCCGGGCCGCGGTGAACATGCGCGTCGACTTTCCAGTTCCGCGCGTTCTGATCGTGGGCGGCCGCGATCTCGCTCTCGTAGGCCAGGCTGGCGCTGTAGGCGCTGTCCACCTCGGTCCCCGGCAGCGTATCAATAGCCAGCTTCATCATGAGGAAGTTCACGCCAAACACCACGCCAAAAAAAGCAATCAGCATGAAAAGGACCTTGCGTCCGGTCAGCGGCTTTGGCGAAGCCAATGGTCTGTTCATACGAAGCTCCTCTGGATTCTCACGGAGTCACGAAATTGTCGGTCGCCGATGCAACCTCACCGAGCCCGATATCGGTTACCCGGAATTTCACCGGTATCGATTTCTCGGGATTATTCTCGAACGGAGCCGTAACGAGAAGCCTCAGTTCGGTGGTCTGATCCCGTCCAAGAATGATCATGGGCCTGTCAGGCGTAACGGAATCGACGCCGACAACATGGACAGTGGCGTTATTCGGGCCGTCGATATCGATCGCCACCACGCGATCGAAGCCTCGCTTGTTCAGAAGGCGAACCGTATAGGCATTTCGGATCGATCCGTCGCCCAGTTTCACCGCGACCGGATTGCGGTCGTGCAATACGTTGACATCGAGCAGCGTTCGCGTCAGCAGGGCATACAGCATGATCGCGCCGACGCCGGCGATCATGGCGCTGTAGACGATGGTGCGCGGTCTCACGATGCGGTAGATCGGCGGCTTGCCGGCCTGACGCCGCTGAATATTGATGTCGTTGTCGTATCCGATCAGGCGGGTTTCCCTGCCGACCTTCCTCATCACCGTATCGCAGGCATCGATGCACAGCCCGCACTGGATGCAGTCGAGCTGCGCGCCGTCGCGGATATCGATTCCGGTCGGGCAGACCGCGACACATTGATAGCAATCGATGCAGTCGCCGGCGGTTTCGCCATGGGCGCGCAGTTCGGTCGCCTTCTTCAGCGACGTGCGCTTTTCACCGCGGTCGTATTTGTAGGTTACGTTGAGCGCCCATTCGTCGGTAAGCGCGGCCTGGATACGCGGCCACGGGCACATGTAAACGCAGACTTGCTCGCGCATGAAGCCGGCAAGCACATAGGTCGTCGCCGTCAATATCGCGATCCAGATGTAAGCCAGCATCGGCGCCTGGAAAGTCACAAGCTGCTTCACCAGCGTCGGCGCATCGTTGAAATAGAGAACCCAGGCGCCGCCCGTCCACCATGCGATCAATAACCAGATCGAATGCTTCAGCATGATCTCCGCGAAGCGCTGCAGCTTCATCGTGCCGCGCGCGGCATCCTTTATCATGCGCTCGCGGCGGTCACCTTCGATCAGACGCTCGACGGCGTAGAACAAATCCGTCCACACGGTTTGCGGGCAAAGATATCCGCACCAGATACGTCCACCGACCGAATTCATCAGGAAGAGGGTAATCGCCGCGACAATCAACAGCCCGGTAAAATAGTAGACCTCTTGCGGCCACAGCTCGATGAAGAAGAAATAGAAACGGCTATTGGGAATGTCTACCAGCACCGCCTGATCGGGCGCACCCAGACCGCGATTCCACCGCACGAAAGGCAACAGGTAATAGACACCGAGGCAGAATGCCATCAGTCCCCATTTGATGCGGCGGAATGTTCCCGAGACGCTCTGCGGATAAACCTTCTTATGGGCGACATAAAGCGGTCCGTCGTCCTCAAATTGCAGTTCGATCGGAGCAGACTTGTTCATCGGCGGGATTCATCTCGCATGGCAGCTAAGCGTAGACTCAACTTCAGGCGCGCAATTGATCCACCTCAAACGGCCTTCGGCAGGTGTCCAAGGTTCCCCTGCCCGCCCGCGATCACTGCCCTCCACCGAGCGAATGGACATATACGGCCATTGCCTTGATGGTGGATGGGTCGAGACGGCCTACCCAGGCGGGCATTACGCCGGAACGGCCGTTGGTAACGGTCTCGATGATCGTCGCCTCGTCCGAGCCATAGAGCCAGATCTTGTCCGTGAGATTCGGCGCTCCGAGATCCTGGTTTCCCTTGCCCGCGTCGCCGTGACAAACCGTGCAATTTTCCGAGAAGATTTTTGCGCCCGCGGCCGGGTCATATCCCTGGCGGGTGGACAAGCCTGACAACGATCGAACGTAATTGGCGACCGTGACGATCTGGTCTTTCTTCAGTGTCCCGTCCTTGCCGAAGGCAAGCATTTGACCTTCATGGGTTTTCGCATGCCCCGAGCGCGCGCCGAACTGGATCGTCTGCATGATCTGGTCGAGCGTGCCGCCCCAGAGCCAATCGTCATCGTTCAGGTTGGGATAACCCTTTGCGCCCGCAGCGCCGCTTCCGTGACAGGGCGCGCAATTATCGCCAAACACCGTTTTGCCGCGGGCGCGCGCGAGAGCGAGCAAGGCCGGGTCCTTCTCGATGTCCGCAAGCGAGGCCGCGCCAAGCGTAACCATTTTCTCGCCGCGTATCTTTTCGAGATTGGCCAGCTCGACGGCAACATCCGCGCGTGAAGAATAATGCAGCACGCCGGATGTATATCCCGAAACCAGCGGCCACGCCGGATAGACGATCCAGTAACCCACCGCCCAGACGATGCATGCGTAGAAGGTCAGGACCCACCAGCGCGGCAGCGGCGTGTTCAATTCCTTGATGCCGTCCCACTCGTGACCCGTGGTGGTCTTACCGGAGACGTGGTCGAAATCGTTGTGCTCAGTCATGATCCTGTCATTCCTCCCGCAACGGCATTCTCGACGCCTCGTCGAAAGTGGCCTGGTTACGAGGCCAAAGCGCGTAAATCACGATTGCGAGAAATATTCCGACGAAAATGGGCGTCCAGAAGGTCGCAACGAAATCCGATGTAAAATTCTGGACCGTTAGGATTGCACTCATCGTTCTGCCTTCTCAGCGAAGATTGGCTTTTTCGTTGTAAAGCCTGAAATCGACCAGCGTGCCGAGCATCTGCAGATAGGCGATCAGCGCGTCCATTTCGGTAGGCACGCCCGGCTTGCCGTCAAAATTGCGCGCAACAGCCTTCGGATAGCGCTTTGCGAACGCATCCACCCCGGCACTGTCGGGATCGGCCTGCGCCTTCAGGTCGGCAACGGCGTTGGCAATCTGATCGTCCGAATAGGGTACGCCGACGGCGCGGTTGGTCCGCAGATGGTCCGCAATCGTCTCGGTATCGACTTCCGTCTCGGCCAGAAACGGATATCCAGGCATCACCGACTGCGGGACGATCGCACGCGGATTTGTCAGATGCGTGACATGCCAGTCGTCAGAATATTTGGCGCCAACACGCGCAAGATCAGGCCCGGTTCGCTTCGAGCCCCACTGGAACGGATGGTCGTACATGCTTTCGGCAGCGAGCGAGAAGTGACCGTAACGCTCGACCTCGTCGCGCAATGGCCGGATCATCTGCGAGTGACACAGGTAGCACCCCTCGCGGACGTAGATGTTGCGGCCGGTCAACTCAAGCGGCGTGTATGGCCTGATGCCATCGACCACCTCGATCGTGCTCTTCAGGTAAAACAGCGGAGTAATCTCGACCAGACCGCCAATCGCGATCACTGCGAGAATTCCGACGATCAGGATGATCGAATTCTTTTCGAAAATTTGATGCCGCGTCCAGAATGACATTTAATCGCTCCTCATTCCGCCGGTTGAAGAGCGACTGGCGACTGCACTTCGACGTCACCGACGCGCACCGTCATCCAGAGATTATACGCCATGATCAGCGAGCCGATCAGGAACAGCCCTCCTCCCGCGGCGCGGATGATGTAGAACGGATGCATCGCTTCCACGGTCTCGATGAAGGAATATTCGAGGAAGCCGAGCGACGTATAGGCGCGCCACATCAGGCCTTGCAAAATCCCGGATACCCACATCGCGGAGATGTAAAGGACGATTCCGATGGTCGCGACCCAGAAATGCCAGTTAACCAACTTGAGACTGTAAAGTCCCTTGCGGTCCCATAACCAGGGGACAAGACAATAGAGCGCGCCGAACGAGACGAATCCGACCCAGCCCAACGCACCTGAATGAACGTGACCAATGGTCCAGTCGGTGTAGTGGCTGAGCGAGTTCACGACCTTGATCGACATCATCGGACCTTCGAAGGTCGACATTCCATAGAAGGCGACCGACACCACGAGCATGCGCAGCACAGGATCGGTGCGAAGCTTGTCCCAGGCGCCAGACAACGTCATCAAGCCGTTGATCATGCCACCCCATGACGGCATCCAAAGCATGATGGAGAAGGTCATACCGAGAGTCTGGGCCCAGTCCGGAAGCGCCGTATAATGCAGATGATGCGGGCCTGCCCAGATGTAGAGAAATATCAAGGCCCAGAAGTGAATGATCGACAGCCGGTACGAATAGACCGGCCGCTCGGCGCGCTTTGGAATGAAATAGTACATGATGGCGAGGAAGCCGGCAGTCAGGAAAAACCCGACAGCGTTGTGTCCGTACCACCACTGGAACATCGCATCCTGCACGCCGCCCCAGGCGATGTACGACTTTGAACCGAACACCGACACCGGCAATGCGGGATTATTTCCGAGGTGAAGCACCGCGATCGTGATGATGAAGGCAAGATAAAACCAGTTCGCGACGAAGATGTGCGGTTCCTTGCGCTTCACCAGCGTCATCAGGAACACCAGCAGATAGGTCACCCAGACGATCGTCAGCCACAAGTCGGCATACCATTCGGGCTCGGCGTACTCCTTCGATTGCGTTACTCCGAGAAGGTAGCCGGTGCCCGCAATGACAATGAAAAAATTATAGCCGAGGACGACAAACCATGGCGCGAGATCGCCGGCGAGACGAACCCGGCAGGTCTTTTGAACCACATAGAATGATGTCGCGATCAGCACGTTGCCGCCGAACGCAAAGACTACGGCCGACGTATGTAGCGGCCGCAGCCGGCCGAAACTCGTCCACGGCAGGTCGAAATTGAGCACCGGCCACGCCAGTTGGGATGCGATCAACAGCCCCACGGTAAATCCGGCGATCCCCCAGAATACCGACATAACTACCGAGAACTTGATCGGGCCCATATTGTAGTTGGGCCTGCCGTTGATTTCCTGGACCGGCAGCGACGACGGGCGATCGAAATACCGGTTAAGGACTGCAAAAACTGCCGCAAGGCTGGCGGCTGCGCCGAGAGAGGCATGAAATGCGAACGGGGCATCGATGGCCTTCGCCGCGCCGACCATGCAAAGAAAGGCCGCCACCGTAAACAATACCGCCAAGCCACTTTCACCGATGGTCATGGGTTTTGAATTAGAGGCCTGGCTCATGCGGATTCTCTCTTGGGGACACCAATCAAAACAACCACAGTCCCGCCGGGCGCGATTTGATCGAGATCAACTTGGTTCGGTTGGGGAGATCGGCACCAAGCCCAACAAACACGCCGATCGCGTTTTTGCGCCCGATATCAATTATTTGGCGGAAGGCCAGTCGCTCACCACGCCCGCCACAAGAGCTGTGGGTTTCAGGCGCTGCGTTTTTGGATTGTGGACGGGTTCACCCGCTGCTGCGGGCACAATCCGCAAGCGCTCTGAGAACATCCCTGCGCGCGATAATGCCTGCCAGTCGATGGTCGATGTCGATCGCGGGAACACTCCTGACGCGATGATCGATCATGAGCTGAAGTACCCGCGTCAGTTTGGTGTCGGTACGAACGTAAATGAATTCCGAGGTCAGGACATCGGCGACGGTTCGGTTCATCAACTGCTCATACGGCGGGACCATCTGACTAGGCGTAAAGACAAAACACTTCAGTAAATCGAACTTGGTCACGATGCCGATAACCTGCCCGTCCTCTTCGACCGGATAGGAATTGAAATCGTCGCGCTCGAACATGTCGCCGAGATCGCGCACTGTGAGCCCGCGCGTCACCGTCTTGACATTGCGCGTCATGTAACCTGCAACGGTTTGCTCGAGAAATTTATACAAGGCGCGATCCAATCGATTCTCTGGTTACGGCGTTGACACTTAGTGCGAGAGCAACACGCAGCGGGCGGACTGCGTGATCAGATGCTGCGTCATGCCGCCGAGTATCAATTCGCGGAATCGCGAATGACCATAGGCGCCCGCGACCACGATACCGGCGCCAACGTCGGCGGCTATTCCATCCAGCTGAATTGTCGCGTCCCGGTCCTCGTTCATCTCCGGCACGAGCTCGGAGGCGGAAACACCATGACGTGACAGCCACGCAACCACATCCCGGACCCGCGATATGGCAGCCGACCGGCTGCCGCCTTCTTCCAATATCTCCACGACCGTGACGTCCTTGGCTTTGCGGAGCATCGGCAGAGAATCAGCGATCGCCCGCCTCGCCTCCGGCGTGTCCTTCCACGCCACCAGAACGCTTCGCAAGTCCAGCCAGTTGACGGCGTCGGGGACAATGAGAAGTGGCCGGCCCGCCTGCATCACGAGATCTTTCGGGCTGGCCAGCACGAATGGGTCCGAAAGCGTACCACTGGCGCCGCCGCTGACGATGATGTCGGCGCAACGCGCTTGTTGCAGAATATACCGCGCCGGGAAATCCATGGCGCAACGCCATTCGACATGCTTGGCCCGATTTTTTATCGCCTCGCGAAATTGCGCTTCCAGTTCCGACATGCGCTTTTTTATCGATGCCTGTCCCTGGTCAATCAGATTTTGGGCCTGCTCTCCGGCAACGAAGTAAAGCGGCGGACTGAACTGCGACGCCGCGATCCCGATAATTCCCGCGTCAAATCGTTCGGCGATCTGGCCGGCTACTTCGAGACGAGCCTCGTTCGACTGATCAAGCGCCAAGCTGACCATGACGGTCGCGTATGTCATCCAACCTCTCCGTTGCCTCAAGACACCAGCGCTTCTAGACCAGCAATCGAAGCGCAAGATGAGATAGATCAAAGTGCCTTCGGCCGCGGCAAAATCTGCGGGGCCGCGGGCCTGGCCAGCCATCCCGGGAGAATATCCGGGCAGGATATCGATACGGCGGAACTTGCATCCATATCATCGCTTAACGAAATTGTGAATCCGGCACCATAGTTTGAGGCCATAGCACCTTTCTGACGTCAATCTCGTGTAGGATTGCCCGACTTGGCGCTTGCTGGTTCGGGCTGGTGGGGCTGGATAGATGGAAGTGGAAGTGAAGGCTTGGGCGTGACCGGCAGAACTCAATCGGCGTCAAAGGAGCATTTTCGGCTCCAAATGGAGGGATTTGGCGTCGGAACCTGGGACCTGGATCTTTCAACGCGAGAGTTGGAGTGGTCCGATGCCACGAGAGGCCTTTTCGGCATCGCCCGCGATAAGCCGGTTACCTACGAGCTGTTTCTTTCTCTCCTCGAACCGAAGGATCGTGAGCGCACGGAACAGGCGATAAGGAGAGTCTCCGAATTCGGGGGCAATTTCGACGTTGCTTTCAGGGTTGGCGGACGGCCGGGGGGGCCCGGTCAATGGATTCGCGCGCGCGGCGGCCTGGTCAAGGATGAGGCCGGAGTCCCGCGCCATCTCAGCGGGATTGTTCTCGATATTGACGAAGAGAAGCAACTCGAACGGGCGCTGACAACGCGAGAAAGCCACCTCCGCTCGATCCTCGACACCGTGCCGGATGCAATGATCGTCATCAACGGCTATGGCATCGTGCAATTTTTCAGCACCGCAGCCGAGCGACTATTTGGCTATACCGAACAGGAAGCCGTCGGCAAAAACGTCAGCGAGTTGATGCCCGACCCGGATCGGGCGCGCCATGACGGCTATCTTGCGCGCTATCGATCCTCGGGCGAACGGCACATTATCGGCATTGGACGGATCGTGACGGGCAAACGCAGGGATGGAACAACCTTTCCGATGCACCTCTCGATCGGTGAGATGCAATCCGGCGGGGAGCCCTACTTTACCGGATTCGTGCGCGACCTCACCGAGCACCAGCAAACGCAGGCACGGCTCCAGGAATTGCAATCCGAACTCGTTCACATTTCTCGCTTGAGCGCGATGGGGGAGATGGCGTCGGCGCTTGCGCACGAACTTAATCAACCGCTTGCCGCCATAAGCAACTACATGAAGGGCTCTCGCAGGCTGCTGGCGGGCAGCATGGATCCAAATACGTCGAAAATTGAAAATGCCATGGACCGCGCCGCCGAACAGGCGCTGCGCGCGGGCCAGATCATTCGTCGTCTTCGCGACTTCGTTTCCCGAGGGGAATCCGAAAAGCGCGTCGAAAGCATCTCGAAGCTGATTGAAGAGGCCGGTGCGCTCGGTCTGGCCGGTGCCCGTGAGCAGAACATTCAGCTTCGTTTCAATCTGAACCCGGAATTCGATCTGGTTTTGGTGGATCGGGTCCAGATTCAGCAGGTCCTGGTCAATCTTTTTCGCAACGCCCTTGAGGCGATGGCGCAATCGTCGCAACGGGAGCTTATCGCATCGAACGCGACGGTCGCGGACGACATGATCGAAGTTGCGGTGTCCGATACCGGGACCGGATTCCACGATGACGTCAAGGCCAATCTGTTTCAAACTTTCTTTACGACGAAAGAGACCGGCATGGGCGTAGGACTTTCCATAAGCCGCTCGATTATCGAAGCCCATGGCGGCCGGATGTGGGCCGAAAACAATCCTTCGGGAGGGGCGACTTTTCGTTTCACGTTGCCCGCAGCACCAAACGAGAGTTGATACATGCCGGATAAGGGAAAGGTCTATGTCATCGATGACGACGAGGCGATGCGGGATTCGCTCAACTTCCTGCTCGATTCCGCCGACTATAACGTCACGCTGTTCGAAACCGCTGTGAAGTTTCTCGATGTGCTCCCGAGCCTTGACTTTGGATGCGTTGTTTCTGACGTGCGCATGCCCGGCCTTGACGGAATTGAGCTTCTGAAACGCATGAAGGCAGGCCACAGCACATTTCCGATTGTGATCATGACCGGGCATGGCGATATCCCGCTTGCCGTTGAGGCGCTGAAACTGGGGGCGGTCGATTTTCTTGAGAAGCCGTTCGAAGATGACCGCCTGATCGGAATGATCGACGCGGCAATCCGGCAGGCGGAGACCGCCGCAAAGAGCGAGGCGGTCAAACTCGACATCGCGGCACGGATAGCAACCCTCAGCCCCCGCGAGCGTCAGGTCATGGAAGGCCTGATCGCGGGGCTTTCCAACAAACTGATTGCCCGCGACTACGACATCAGCCCCCGCACCATTGAGGTTTACCGGGCCAACGTGATGACAAAGATGCAGGCCAATAGCCTCTCGGAGTTGGTACGGCTTGCGATGCGCGCCGGCCTGCTCAACGATTGAGCTAAATCAAGCCCATAACGATGATACGTGCTATCTAATTCAAATTAGCTCAAGATGCGCGGGTTTTTGTGATGCCGTTATCGGCAAAATCTACGGTCTATGTGGTTGACGACGACGCCGACGTTCTCGGTTCGCTGCGATTCCTTCTTGAAACGGATGGATTCGACGTCCGAACGTTCAGGAGTGGCGCGGCGCTGCTGAACGCTGTCTGTTCGACCGGCGTGGACTGCTTTGTGATCGACTACAAAATGCCCGATATGAATGGCATCGATCTGGCTGGCCGTTTGCGGAACCGCGACGTAGCCGCACCGGTTATTCTCATTACGGGTTACCCTGACGAAAATATCTCAGCAAGGGCCGAAGCTGCAGGTGTGCGGCATGTTATGCTGAAGCCTCTCCTCGATGACAGCCTGGTTACGCGTATTCGAGGGGCAATTCAGGAGCTTCGTCCCGCCAGCAGCCGCGGGACGGAGCAATGACCTCCGGTATAATACGTAGGTAAAACCCCTTAAGATATCACGCGAAATTTTCAAACTCGATTACCCGGCGTAGCAACCGGCCATCCGCCGCAATAGGAGATGGTCATGCTCACCCAATCGCTCAGCACTGCCGTTATCGGCAACAAGATCAGCCCCGTCACCCACCCCGCTCCCGACCAGTTTGGTGCGGTCACCGGGCACGCGGGCCTGATAGCCACAGAGTTTACCTACAAGAAAGACGAGGAAATCTACGGCGAGGATGAGCCGGCGGAATACGTTTACCAGGTGATTTGCGGCGCGGTTCGCAGCTACAAGCTGCTTTCCGACGGACGGCGTCAGATCGGCACGTTCCATCTGCCGGGTGACGTATTCGGACTGGAATCAGGAACGGTACATCGGCTGGCCGCGGAAGCCATTATCGATACGACCGTGCGCCTGGTGAAGCGCCGCAGCCTCGAGCAAGCGGCAGGAGTCGACGTTCAGGTCGCGCGCAAACTTTGGGCGATGACGGCCGGCGACCTTCGGCACGCGGAAGATCATATGCTGCTTCTCGGGCGCAAGACTGCGATGGAGCGCGTAGCCACCTTCCTTTTGGAAATGGATCGCCGGCTTGCCGTCACAGGGATGATGGCGCTGCCGATGTGCCGCCGGGACATCGGCGATTATCTCGGCCTTACTCTGGAAACCGTCTCACGAGCGCTTTCGCAGCTCCACGCGCAAGGGGTGCTTGGATTTTCCGGCGCTCGCCAGATCGTGCTTCGCAACCGCCAGCGCCTGCGCAACATGGATGCGTGAGAAATACTTCAAGAGTTGCACGACAATAGTTACTTCGAGCCCGGGCCGGTTGGCAGGTGTGTTTCCGTGCCAATCGGACCGGTTTCCAGAACAATGCCTGCCCAATTAGTGCGCGCTCGGCCGCGTTTCCGGCATTACTAGCCAGATCATGGCGAGGCCCGTTGCGGCAACGCCCGCGAGCCCCATGAATGCGACGCTGCTTCCGAAACGATCAGCGACGTAGCCGGCCAGCACGGTGCTGAGGGAAGCGCCGATCCCGGTCGCGGTGCCGACAATACCCTGCGCAAGATTGAAGTGCCCGCTACCGAAGGCGACATCGGCGACGATCAGCGGTATCATTACGCTGAAGACCGCCGCGGTGACGCCATCGAACACCTGCACCGCGACCAGCAAATACGGATCGCTCACGGTCGCAAACAGCACGCCGCGAATCGCCAGCGCGGCAAAACCCAGCAGCAGCAGCGGCCGGCGCCCCCACAGCTGCGCCGTGCGGCCGACCCACGGAGACGTCAGCGCCACGATGGCTTGCGGCACGATGATGCAGGCGGCGATCAGCACTGTCGCCCACTCGCTCGATCGGGTCGTTACGACGCCCGCCATCAACGGAAGCATCGCCGCGTTGGCGAGTTGCAGCAGCAGCACGCTGCCGGCGAAGATCAGCAACGGGCGCTGGCGCATGAGATGGAGGACGCTGGTTGCGTTGGCGTCGGGCACCTTGCGCGCCACCGCGCCGTGCGCTCGCTGAGGATCGATTTCGCGATCGCGAATGCTGGCGAGCGCAAGCAAGGTCGGAATTGCCAGCATGAATGTGACGAGGAACACAGCCCGGCTCGACAGCAGATGGCCGACCGTGCCCATAACGGCCGCGGCAACACCGCAGCCAAGCGACGCGTAGCGGGCGTTGCGCCCGAACCGCTCGCCAATCGCAAACCGTCCGACCAGACCGAGGCTTATCGCGGCAATCGCCGGACCGAGCACACAGCTCGCGGCAGCGTGCAGCGTCGCAGCGGCCACCACCACCGGAAAGATCGGCCACGCCGCGTATCCCAGCGCGCTGACGCCAATCGTCGCCACCGCAAGGCCGGCAACCAGCCGCTCGGAGCGGGCGGCGTCGATGATGGCACCGCCGGGCATTTGTCCAATCAGCGCGACCAGACCGCCGATCGACAGCACAAAACCAATCTCGACCTGGGTCCACTTCTGCGTTGTCAGATACACCGCGACGAACGGACCGAAGCCGGTCTGCACGTCCGCGAGAAAAAAGATGAACCAGTCGAGACCGCGCAGGCTCTGGCGCGACGGCGACGGCCTGCGCGCCTCCGGTTGCGGTAGCCGTGGTGGATCACCGTCACCGCCGATCAGCCGTGCGTCAATCCGGTCGATCGACTGTCTGGGCAAGCGCGCGAACAGGTTGCTCCTCCAAAATCGTCAGGGGTTGAATCGCATCGGCTGCAGGCTGCCCGATGCGCCGAGCACCACGATCGGCGTATCCTCCTTGTATTCAGGCGCCGCCGTCACCTGATCCTTTGTCAGTTCAAGCGTGATGCTGTCGCTCTTGTTGCCGATGCGGCCGAAACGCAGCGCGTTCCAGTCCACCACGATTTTCCGGCTGCCAACGCCGAGAAAACCGCCGAAATCAATGACGGCCGCGCGCACCAGACCGGCGCGATCGACGATCACGTCTACGATCCGCCCCATGTCCTCGTCCGCCGGGCTGCGGACATCGCGGCCGAGCACGCCGTGCGCATCCGCAGCTCCGATGATGGTGACCGAGGGCGGCGGCACGGCCTCTTTCGGCGCGGCCGCGGGGGCGGTATTTGGCTGCGGCGGGTTGCGACCCGCTTGCGGCGAACCGGTGTCATCGGCCGCCCAGGATGTGGCAGCCGCGAACGCTGCAAAAGTGATCGCAATGAACGCGTACAGACGTCTTGCGCGCATATGACCTCCTGATATCCTTGATCGAAGGGGCACAAATTTGGCGTGCGGTGCTTGGCAAGCCGATGGAGCCAGCCGGCGACGGCGGAACCCGGCGGCCCCCTGATATCAACCGGGATCGGCGCTCAAAGTTCGAATCTTGTTCACGCCAGCGTCTCACGGACGCCGGCAAGAGCGTCCCCGCGTTCAATGCGCGAGAACGATGGATACCTGGATCTGGCCGCGCGTGCGCAACACTTCCAGCGAGACGTCGTCACCGTGGCGGCTGACTCGAAGGTCGACGCTTGAGGGTCCCAATTGCAGTTCGCGCAGGACCACCTCGTTGAGGAACGCCGGCAGCCGCGGGTTGCGCAGGCGAATTTCGCCGCGCTGTACGTCAAATTCAAGCCCGAGCGCCGCTTCCAGCAGCGTGAACGGCGTCGCGCTCGCCCATGCCTGTGGCGCACAGGCGACAGGATAGAGTGTCGGTCCACGTCCCTTTTCACGCCGAAACCCGCAGAACAATTCGGGAAGCCGCCGCAAATCCATGTAGGTGGCGGCGTCAAACAGGCCCTTGAACACATACTCGACGCAATGCTTCAGCCCGTAGTGCGCGAGGCCGAGTGCGATCAGCGCGTTGTCGTGCGGCCAGATCGATCCGTCGTGATAAGACATCGGATTATAGCGCGCCTCGTCCTGCGCCACGGTTCGAATGCCCCAGCCCGTGAAAAAGTGCGGCCGCATCAGATCGGCGGCGACCATGCGCGCGCGGTCCTGGCGCACGATGCCGGTGAACAACAACTGTCCGGCATTGGAGGTTCGCACCCTGCACGGCCGCTTGGCGCCGTCGAGCGCGAGCGCATAGGTGCCGAGTTCCTCGCACCAGAACGCTTCCTCAAAACGCTCGGCGAGCCGCTGCGATTCGGCCTCGAGCTTTTGCGCCTTGTCGCTCTTCCCGAGGCGCGCCGCGCAGCGCGCCGCCAGCCGTTTGCCGGCAAACACATAGCCCTGCACTTCGGCAAGCGCGATGTTGCCTTCGGCTAAACGGCCGTCGGCATGAAAAATGGCGTCGTATGAATCCTTCCAGCCTTGATTGGCGAGCCCTTGCTCGGAGGCGCGCTGATATTCGACAAATCCGTCCCGGTCGGGATCGCCCGCGCCGTCGATCCAGCGCAGCGCCGCCTCGATCGCCGGCCACAATTCGGCCAGCGTCTCGTCGTCACCGGTGCGTTCGACATAGAGCCCGGCCAGCAGCACGAACAGCGGCGTCGCATCGACGCTGCCATAATATTGCGCGAACGGCACCTCGCGCAGCGAGGCCATCTCGCCGCCGCGCATTTCATGCAGGATCTTTCCAGGCTCGGCATCGGCCAGCGGATCGACTGACTTGGCCTGATAGAATGCGAGCCGCTTCAGCACGCCGCGTGCGACCCGCGGGTCGATCCACAACATTTGCATTGCCGTAATCAGGCCATCGCGGCCGAATGTCGTCGAATACCAGGGAATGCCCGCATAGGGATAACGTCCCTGCGGCGTATCCGTCATCAGCATGTTGAGATCGGCCATCGACTGGCACAGCACCTCGTTGAAGATATCGTTGGAGGTTTCGATGCTGGTGGTTCCCCCGGTCGACCGACGCATCTCGCGGCGGTGCGCCAGCAATCCGTGAAAGAACGGAGCCGGCTTGAGGGGGGCCGGCTTGTTGCAGGATACCGCAACAAACAGCGAGCTGACCTGTTGCGGCGCCAGATCGAGATGATAAGTCGCGGCATTCACTGCCAGGCGCGTCGGCCGCGGATCGAAATGCAGCGCCGTGGCGCGGGATTTGCCATCGAGCCCGTTATATTCGAGCACAACGTCGGCGTGACCAAGCAGTTTGCTGGAGGCGATGCCGCGGCGCGGACGCTTTTCGCCGCGCACCTCGAACAAATCGGCGAAATCATTGTCGAACAGCAGCGTCAGGTCGAAGCTCGCCGGGCTCTCGCTGTGATTCTGCATACCGATGCGCTGATAGGCCGTTCCGCGCCACAGAAAGATCGTGCGTACGATGTGCAGCATATCCTTCTGCAGCACAATCCGTCCGTTGCGATAGACATCAGGATTGGTGAGATCGACCGTCAATGCGGAATTATCATCGCGCAGATTCGAGCCGAGCAGCAGCGGCTGCACTTCGTCCAGAACAAGTTCGAGCCGGGCGAGATAACGGGTGTCGGCGTTGAACAGGCCATCCGGCCCGCCGGCGGAAGCGCCGATGTCACCATGGCTGTCGAGCACGATGAAGGTGTCGTCATGCTTGAGCGAACGCCGCGGTCTCGCCGCGGGTCCGGTCATCGGAATGTAGAACGGCGATTCCATGACGACTTCGGCCTCACGAATCGTCGTTTGAGTCATAGCTTCAATTGCCATTGGGTGACCTTGGCCGGTTGCCTGCTGCGCATGCCGCGCGACGATACGCAACTCAGAACAATCCCTGACGGCTCAGGCCGCATGGGCTTCAAGGCGGTTCATCTCCCGCGCCACCAGTTCCCGATACGGGCCCTTGCCCTGCATGAGACGGCCTGGCGGACCATCTTCGATAATCCGGCCAGCTTGCAGCATCACCACCCGGTCGAAATTACGCAGCGTCGCAAGGCGATGCGCGATCGCGATCACTGTACGCCCGCGCATCAGGCGCGCAAGTGCTTCGCGGATCGCCTCCTCGGATTCGCTGTCGAGCGCGGCCGTGGCTTCGTCGAGCAGCAGGATCGGCGCATCCTTCAGGAACGCACGCGCGATGGCAATGCGCTGGCGCTGTCCGCCGGAAAACTTGACGCCGCGATCCCCGACCATGGTCGCAAGCCCCTCCGGCAAGGTTTCGACAAAATCGCAGCGCGCCGCGATTGCCGCGCGCAACACTTCATTATCGGTGGCGGTCGGCCGGCCGTAGCGGATGTTTTCCATGATCGAGCGATGAAACAGCGAGATATCCTGCGGCACCACCGAGATCGCCTCGCGCAGACTTTGCTGCGTGACACGGGAAATGTCCTGGCCATCGATGGTGATGCTGCCATGCTGCACGTCGTAGAACCGCTGCAACAGAACAAACAGACTGGATTTGCCACCGCCGGATTGACCGACCAGCCCGACCCGTTGGCCGGCGTGAAGACGAAGGCTGAATCTGTCGAACACCTTGAGCCCGCCGGGATAGCGGAACGAGACGTTGTTGAAGGCGATGGCGGCGCCGCTCTTTACCAGCGGTTCGGCTTCCGGATGGTCCTGCAGTTCATGCGGGAGCAGCAGGGTGGCGATAGCTTCGGTCAACCGGGCGACATGCTGGGTAACATCGACCAGCGCCACCGCGAGATCGCGCGTCGCATTCAAGATAGAAAGTCCCAGGGTGCAGACCAGCACGACGTCGCCGGTGGTGGCGCCGCCGCGCTGCCAAAGCACGATAACCCAGGCCAGCAACGAGATAGTCAGCGCGACGGTAATCGCGGCATGGGCGATCCGCAGTTTTTCGAGATAACGCAGGCTGCGTCCTCGCGCCCTCAATTCCCGGTTGACGGTCGTGTCAAACCGGTTGTGCTCGAAGCTGAGGCCGCAGAACGCACGCACCAGCGGCATGTTGTTGATGACATCGACCATCTCACCATCGACGGCGGCGGCCTTGTTGGCGAAATCGTCGTGCAAAGGCTTGCCGGCCGCCGCCAGATGAAACATCGCAATCACCATCGCACCAGCGACGACGATCAATCCTGCCGCCATCAGCGGGCTCACGGTGCTGATCAGGGCAATTGCCGCGACAGTCGCGATGCACGGCGGCAGCACGTTCCAGACGAACATGTTTTCGACCGTGAAAACGGCGTTCGACGTCGCGGTAATGCGACTTGTCAGCATTCCCGGCAGCCTGTCGGAGAAATAGCTCGGCGCGTGGCCGGTAAGGTGTCGAAAAATGTCGCGACGCAGATCTCCGGTCACTCCCACAAACGTGAAGCTCGCCGTCCAGCTGGCGATCCGCCACAGAAAATTATCCGCTGTTATCAGCGACATGAGTAAAATGAATGCCAGCCATACACCGCCCGCGCGGGCCGGTCCTGCCGACAGACCGTCGACCAGATACTTCACGCCATATTGCGTGCCTACCGAACAAGCAACCGCTGCAAAGACTGATGTGAGGATGACGAGATGCGACGCCAGACGCTGGCGGAGGTAGCGCAGAACAAACGAAAGCGGACGATTGGCGTACAATGAAAGACTGTCCATGTGGCTGCAAATCCGTTGGAGGAGAAGGGAACCTTAGCCGGATACGTTCCATTCGATCGAAGGATGGATGCTTCTCCGCAGTTCCCATCGCGCTGCCATCACTGCGCAACAATGTTGCAGCATTAACAACGGCAAAAGCCTGATCGGGCGTAATGGCATCAGCAAGACCATGGTGTGGAAGAAGTGCGCGTCTTCTGGGGAACTTCGCACATGCGGAAACGTTCCCTCTGCGGCATGCCGGTGCCAACTGCGAGATGGGGCTTCTTGTTCACCACGATGACAACAGGAGACAGATAGATGCGCATCGCGCAGGTTGCCCCGCTGACGGAGGCTGTTCCCCCCAGGCTTTATGGTGGAACCGAGCGGGTGGTACACTGGCTGACCGAGGAACTGGTAGTGCTGGGAAACGACGTCACGCTGTTCGCCAGTGGTGATTCTCAGACCTCGGCGAAGCTCGACGCGACATGGCCGAAAGCCCTGCGCCTCGACGGATCGGTCCGCGATGCCAACGCGCTGCATATAGTGATGCTGGAGCGCGTACGACAAAAATGCGACGATGAAGAGTTCGACTTTCTGCATTTTCATCTCGACTACTATCCATTCTCGCTGTTCTCGCGCCAGCCGACCCCGTTTCTGACCACCCTGCACGGCAGGCTCGATCTGCCCGAGCATCAGCCGGTGTTCACGACATTTTCATCGATCCCGGTGATTTCGATTTCGAACGCGCAGCGGCGTCCGGTGCCGCAGGCCAACTGGGTCCGCACCATCCACCACGGCCTGCCGGAAAAGTTGCTGACGCCGCGGCCGGTGACGCCTGGTTATCTGGCCGTGCTCGGCCGGATCGCGCCGGAAAAGGGGGTCGATCGCGCCATCAAGATCGCCATCCGATGCGGCATTCCCCTCAAGATTGCCGCAAAAGTGGATCGCGCCGACCAGGACTACTACGATGAAATCATCCGTCCGCTGATCGACCATCCGCTCGTCGAATACATCGGCGAGATCGGAGATCACGAAAAATCGGACTTCCTCAGTGGCGCAATCGGGCTGCTGGTTCCGATCGACTGGCCGGAGCCGTTCGGCCTCGTCATGATTGAGGCGATGGCGTGCGGCACTCCTGTCATCGCCTACAACCGCGGCTCGGTCGCAGAGATCATCGACGAAGGTTTGACAGGCTTCATCGTCGAGGATGAAACCAGCGCCGTCTCCGCGGTCGGCCGTCTTTCCCGGTTGAGCAGAGATGCGATCCGAACGCAGTTCGAGGCGCGCTTCACCGCGCGCCGCATGGCGCTCGACTATCTTGCCGCCTACCGCAGCCTGATGGAGGCCGCAGCGCCCCTTATCAAGCTGGTGAGCAGCGCCGAATAGAAGCCAATAACGGCTGCGACAGTTTCCACACTGCCGATTTCGCGCTGGATCGCCGACGACGCCAGTGGGCCAAAGAACTCCCTGCGTGTGAGCTGCAGGAACTGCAGCCGGGATGGCTTCGGCTTATGCTGCGGCGCACCCTTGGCGTCGGGCAGGCGCGCAAGATCTTGAGCTGATCTTGGCCTTGAACTTTGCGGATTACATGTTCTTATGATTTTGAGCTCGGCCAAATAACAAGCGGACGGACAGAGGTCTGTACCGGATCGCGCGGGGGAAACGACATGAAAAAAGATCGTAAGGATTCCGTCATCAAGGCCGGCGGCCTAAACCAGACCTTGTCGAAGCGGAAAGGCCGCCGCGAATTTCTCCTGAAGACGGGTGGTATACTCGCCGCCGGTGCATTCGGCGCGGTGCCGCTGCGCGGCTGGGCGGCCGATCCGATCAATATCGGAGCGCTTTACCCGACCACCGGAAGCATGGCGCAAATCGGCGTGGGCTGCGTCGCTGCCGCCAAGCTCGCAGTCGAGATGGTCAACGACGCCGGCGGCATCAAATCGCTCGGCGGCGCCAAGCTCAATCTTATCATCTCCGACGTGCAGAGCGACACCACGGTGACGCGCACGGAAACCGATCGGCTCATTACCGGCAACAAGCTGTCGGCGATCCACGGTTGTTACGCCAGCGCCCTCACCATGATCGCAAGCGAAGTCGCGGAACGTGCCAAGGTTCCGCTGATCACCGGTTCCAGCACCGATCAGCTCAACAAGGGTCGAACCTACACCTTCACGCCGTTCGCGCGCGCGTCGCAGTTCGCGCAGGCGCAGTTGCAAATGGCGAAGCTCGTCAGCGACAAGCCGAAGGTTGCCGTTATCTTCGAGAATACCGCATTCGGCACCTCGACCTCGAACGGGCTGAAGGAACTGGCGCCGGCCGAGGGCGTCGAGATCGTTATGTTCGAGCCCTATTCGGCCGGATTCACCGACGCGAGCCCGCTGATCAACAAGGTCAAATCGTCAGGTGCGAATGCCCTCTTTTCGGTCTCCTACCTGAATGATCTCATTCTGATCGTGCGGACCGTCAAACAATTCGGTCTCAACATCTCGATCAACGGCGGTTCCGGCGGCTTCGTGATGCCCGACTTCTACAAGAATGTCGGCAAGCTTGCCGAAGGCCTGCAAGGCGTGGCGCACTGGAATCATGACGTCAGCGACCTCGCCCAGAAGGTGAACGCCGAATACAAGAAGCGCACCGGCGAATTTTTGTTCGAATACGCCGGCGGCCTTGTCGCGCAGACCTTCATGCTGGCTGACGCGCTCGAACGCGCCGCTTCCGCCGATCCGCAAAAGGTTCGCCAAGCATTGTCGACGCTCGATGTCTCCTCGGGCTACGCGGCGATGGCGCCGGGCGGAAAAGTAAAGTTCGCACCCGACGGCAAAAACGTTTACGGCCGCCCCGTCGGCGTGCAGTGGCAGAACGGCGATCTGGCCAGCGTCTTTCCGAAGGAAGACGCCCGCGCACCGCTGCTGAAAACCTAAGCGTCGGACGTATGTGGGAGACATTGGCCCAGGCCGTCATCAACGGCCTGCTCATCGGCGGTATCTACGCGCTTGTCAGCATCGGCGTCACGCTGATCTTCGGCGTGGTCAAGATCGTCAACTTCGCCCAGGGCGAATTCGTGATGATCGGGATGTACATCAGCTTCTTTCTCGCTAATCAATTCGGCATCGATCCCATCGTATCGCTTGTCGTAACGATGCCGGTGCTGTTCGTCATCGGCGTCCTGGTCCAGCATTTTCTGATCCGCAGGGTTCTGGGGCCGAACGACATGCCCCAGATCTTTCTGACTTTCGCTCTGTCCCTGCTATTGCTGAATCTCGCACTGATGCTGTTCACGGCAAACTACCGCACGGTCCACACTTCGTATTCGGACGAAGCCATCCATATCGGCGGGCTTTACATCCCGGTGGCGAAACTGATCGCCTTTGTCGTGGCGATGGCGCTGAGCGGCGCGCTCTGGGTGTTTCTGCACACCACCGATCTTGGCAAGGCGATGCGTGCCGCGGCCCAGAACCGTGACGTGGCGACGCTGATGGGCATCAATCCCAACCGCGTGTTTTGCGTCGCCCTTGGCATAGCTCTCGCGCTGGCGGGCGCCGCCGGTTCGCTGCTGATGCCGTTCTATTCGGCCTACCCGTTTGTCGGGCAGGTATTTGTGCTGATGGCTTTTGTCGCCGTCGTCATGGGGACACTGGGCAATGTGATCGGCGCGCTTGTCGCCAGCCTGTTGATGGGGGTCGCCGAGTCCCTGGGCATTCAATATGTCGGCGCGGACTCCGGATTGATCGTCGTGTTCGCCCTGCTGCTTCTGACGCTCGCCTTCAAACCGACCGGCCTTGGGGGGAAAGCGCGATGACAACGCAAGGCGTCCGCACGCGCGGCCTGCTTTGGCTTGCGATCGGTGTCGCGATCCTCATCGCATTGCCGCTGGTGGTGACGAGCTCGTTTGCGGTCGACATCTTCATCCGGATCCTGCTGTTCTCCTTCATAGGCGTCGCCTGGAACCTGATGGGCGGGTACGCCAAGCAGCTTTCGCTCGGCCACGTCGGGTATTTTGGGCTGGGAGCCTACACCTCGACGATTTTGCAGATCGATTTCGGCATCTCGCCGTGGATCGGGATGATCGCCGGCGGCGTTGTGGCGATGCTGGCAAGCCTGCCGATCGGCTGGCTGTGCTTCCGGTTGCGCGGCCCCTATTTCACCATCGCCACCATCGCGACGGCTCAGGCCCTGATGCTGATCGTCCTCAAGTTTCGCGATCTGGCCTGGGGCGCCGAGGGCACCACCATCCCGAACCTCGGCAACGCGCCGCTGATGATGCAGTTCGAGGCGAAAGCGGCTTATTACTATGTTGTGCTCGGCCTGCTCGCACTCGGCCTCGCGGTCACCTGGCTGATCGAGCGATCGTGGATGGGATATTACCTCGTCGCTATCGGCGAAGATGAAGACGCGGCCGAAGCGATCGGCGTGAACGCACCGCGCATCAAGCGCGACATCTACCTGATCAGCTCCTTTCTCACCGCGCTGGCCGGCACGTTTTACACCCAATACATCTACTTCATCGACCCGGCGACTGCGTTCAGCTTCAACATCTCGATCGAGGCGGCGCTGGTATCAATTGTCGGCGGGATCGGGACGCTATGGGGCCCCGTGATCGGCACCATCTTGCTGGAAACGACGTCGACGCTGCTGCAAAGCTGGCTCGGCAGTTCGACCGGCGGCGTGCAACTGACGGTCTACAGCCTGATCCTGATGGCCGTCATTCTGTGGCGGCCGACCGGGCTGATGGGCGTGGCGACCGAAGCCTGGCAACGCTACCTCCGCCGCCATCCGGCACGAGCGTAAAGGCACCAGCCCATGGCAGAAGCGCTCGTTATCCGTGGTCTCAACAAGCGGTTCGGCGGGCTGCGCGCCGTGCAGGATGTCAGCTTTACCGTGCAGGAAAACGAAACCGTTGCGCTGATTGGACCAAACGGCGCCGGCAAGACCACCAGCTTCAATCTCATTACCGGGTTTCACCGGCCGGACTCGGGTACGGTTTCGGCCTATGGGCGCGAGATCGTAGGCCTGAAGCCGCACGACATCTGCGCGCATGGTCTCGCCCGCACGTTCCAGGTCGCAAAACCGTTCGGCGCCATGACCGTGCTGGACAACGTCATGACCGGTGCGTTCCTGCGCGACAGGAATGCCAGCGTGGCGCGCAAGAAGGCCCGCGAGGCGATCGAGTTCGTCGGTCTCTCGGCCAGGGAGCAGACCGCGGCGCGCGATCTGACCACCATCGATCAGCGCCGGCTGGAGATGGCGCGTGCGCTGGCGACGCAGCCCCGCCTCCTCTTGCTCGATGAAGTGATGGCCGGGCTTAACCCGTCCGAGATCGATCAGGCGGTCGCCCTGATCGGCAAGCTGTCCCAGCGCGGCTTGACCATCGTCATCGTCGAACATGTGATGCGCGCCATCATGGCTGTCGCCCGCCACATCGTGGTGCTCGATCACGGACAGAAGATCGCCGAGGGCGCACCGAAAGAGATCGTGGAAAATCCGGAAGTCATCTGCGCCTATCTGGGCTCGTACGTGCACCCGCCGACACCGGGAGAGGCCTAGTGCTCAAGTTAGACGGAGTGAGCGCCAGTTACGGTTCGGTGCCCGCCATCAGCAATGTCAGCATCGAGATCGGCGAAGCCGAAGCCGTCGGCCTGCTGGGCGCCAACGGAGCCGGCAAGAGCACCACCTTGCGCGCGATCTCGGGCCTTGTGCGATTGACGTCGGGCACCATCACCTTTGCCGGCACCGATCTCGCGTCGCTTCCGCCGCACCGGATTCCCGAACTGGGAATTGCCCACGTGCCGGAGGGACGTCAGGTATTCCCTGAAATGACCGTGCAGGAAAATCTCGAGATCGGCGCTTACGTGCCGAAGGCCAAGGCCGAACGCAGCCGAAGCCTCGATCTGGTTTACAGCATCTTTCCAAGGCTAACCGAACGCAGGAAACAGCTTGCCGGCACCATGAGCGGCGGCGAGCAGCAGATGCTCGCGGTCGGCCGCGGCCTGATGCTGAAACCGCGGCTCCTGATGCTCGACGAACCGTCGCTGGGCTTAGCCCCTGTCATGACCGACGTGACCTTCGAGAAGATCGGTGAAATTCACAAGATGGGCACCGCCATCCTGCTGGTAGAGCAGAACGTCAGCCGCGCGCTATCGCTGGTGCAGCGCGCCTATGTGCTGGAAAGCGGCAATGTGATCATGCACGGCACCAGCGCAGAACTGGCCAACAACAAGCAGGTGCAAGCGGCGTATCTCGGGATTTGATGCGGCGCGGTACGTGCCTCGTCACGGCGTGTCCGGCGTTACCTCGCCGAGACCGTCATACCCCGCGAAAGCAGGGTATCCAGTACACCGCGGCTTCCCGATTCCATCACTGACGTCTCGGAATACTGGATCGCCCGCTTTCGCGGGCGTTCGTACTCAACGAATTGCCATCGATTCAAATTTCAAACAGCCAGGAAAAGATACGACTCCGCGATCTCGCGGCGCGATGCGCCCGAGTTGTGCATGAATCCTTCGCCCCGAAAACCAGAGGGCGTGGGGAATGCCGGGTGCCCGCCGCACCCGCAGCCTCGCGTGCGATAAAAACAAAGCACACGAGCATAGTCACCACAGGTCCACCGGATTCACCCGGCATTCCCGCACGCAATGGTTTTAACGGTTTCCTTCGTGCTCTCCCCGGTGATCGGGCTTGTTTGTCACCGTCGCCAGCGGACATGGTTTTGTCAGTACCCGGTCGGGCCGACTTAACCTCCGCAGACTTGACGCCGGCGTCGAGGCGTCAGGACCACACGACTTCACCGTCCGCAGCAAGCATCCCTCGTCAGCGTGCCGTTGATCGCTCACAGGTCCAAATAAATGAAAACCCGCCCTGCCATCACGTTGCGCGCCTGACGCTGCCGCGTCCACCGCATCCCGCCCCGCGTCCGTGACGATCGCGATACGCCCCTCTGAGGGACGAGACGGTAAGCGATATAGATTTGATTTGGGTCAGGCGAGAACGGAAATATTTTTGCAAATGGGACTGGACGGGTGGAATCAGATTGATCCGTCTCAACAAATTCCGCCGCGCGCGCAAGGGGCATAGCCCGGCTCCGCGGGTAGCCCGATCCCCGCCTCTGCAAGGCTCGTTTAGGGCTTCCCTCAGAAGCCAGATCGCAACCTGTCAGCAAAATAGACCAATGCGATCACGGCAAACGAGAGACAAAACAATTCGCCGGCAGATAGAAAAGCTTGCGCAGCACTGGTCATGGGTCCCTCCCTGATTTGCTTTATTTGTTCGCAGGTACCGGCGCCTCTGCGACATTGCCGGCGAAGGTAAATCTATCCCGTAAACGAAAGACGAATTGATTTGGAACAATAGTGCAATGCGAAAGGAGCGAGTGCTGACCATCCGCCTCCGTCGTCAAGGCGTGATCCGTCGTTATGTGCAAAAAGAGACAACGCGGGCAAATCGAAATGGTGAAAGTGGCTACCAACTGGTGCGGCCTCGTGAATTCGGCGCGATATCGAAACTATGAAGACGACGGCCCGCACAAGGATGACTGCGATAGCGGCCATCGCTGCTGCTGCCGGCAGCGAATACGTCAGCAAGAATGACCCAACTTTAGTTGGAGGATGACGTTGACACAAATCAAGGCAATTTCGTCTTTCAGCTTGATATAGTTTTTTGTCCAAGACGAATGGAGGCGACATAACACAACTTAATCAAACCGGGGGGCAATATGACGCGTGAAATCCCGCAGGATTTTCGCGGCTACGGAATGTGCTCCTCCGCTAACATGGGAGGTAACTATGGCTGAGCGCATTCCTGCGAACTTCCGACGCGTCATCACTGCCGCGGCGGGGGGAAACGTTATCGAATGGTATGATTTCTATATTTTCGGGAGTCTGGCCACAATCTTGTCGGTCAAATTCTTCGAAAAGAGCAACCCGATCGCCGCCCTGCTCAGCACGATCGCGCTGTTCACCGCCGGGTTCCTGGTCCGGCCGCTGGGGGCATTTGTGTTCGGCTGGCTGGGAGACGTGGTCGGCCGCAAGTATACCTTCATCATGACGCTCGTCGGCATGGCTCTCGGCACCGGGGCGATCGGGTTGATTCCGACCTACGATCGGATCGGCTTGAGCGCCGCGATTATCCTGTTCTGCTTGCGGATGATCCAGGGTCTTTGCCTGGGCGGCTCATATGGCGGCGCCATCACCTATGTTGCCGAGCACGTGCCCGAAGACCGCCGCGGCTACTATACCGGCTGGTTGCAGACCTCGCCGACCCTTGGAATCGTGCTGTCGCTCGTCGTGATCATCGCGACCCGCGGCTACTTTGGCGAAGCCGTGTTCAACGACTGGGCGTGGCGGATTCCGTTCTTGTTCTCCTTCCTGCTGGTGTTCGTCACCATGTACATGCGGGCCAACTTCGAGGAGTCGCCGGTCTACGCGGAGATCAAGGCCAAGGGGCACACCAGCAAAAATCCGTGGCGCGAGGCCTTCCTCAATCCCCAAAACTTCAAATACGTGGTGATCGCCACCATCGTGGTATTGGGCGAGGGCGTGGTCTGGTACAGTAGCCAGTTCTGGGCGCTGTTCTACCTGCAGACGGTTTCCAAGGTGGACACGCTCACCAGCTCCCTCATCGTGGGAGCCGGGCTGATCATCGGGACCCCGACACTC
>Ga0208355_1000114_pt1 | contig 39338 bp, 31 predicted proteins | sample NGESurdeep072012_6_FD_184458 | JGI IMG/M metagenome (GOLD analysis project Ga0208355, IMG submission 184458) | Arctic peat soil microbial communities from Barrow, Alaska - NGEE Surface sample 210-3 deep-072012 (SPAdes) | ecosystem: Environmental > Terrestrial > Soil > Wetlands > Peat ... | reverse complement strand
AGGCGGTCGGGACGCCATCAAGTGCCCGTCGCGGTTCTGCCGACGGCAAAATCGCTCTCGGCCTTCAGTCTCAAACCTCAGTCCGACAGGCTGCTAGGATCGCGCGTTGGATTGCCGAAGCCGATGGCGCGGAAATCGCCGCGGCGCGACGCGGCCCGTTCAGTCAACGACGGTAGCTAAGGTCACGCCTCGCACCCGACCAAGCACCGCCCAGCACCATCGCCGTATTTGGATCGCTTACGAGCCGATCCAGCGTATTTCCGGCTCTCTTCTGGGCACCGGCGGCGGCGCCGATTTCGGATGCCCCACGATGATAGGAGCAACCGGCACATGAGACGCCGGCAGGTTCAGCGCCGCTTTTCCCTCGGGCGTTCCGAGCCAGGTCTGTGCAAATCCGATCCAGCATGTCCCCAATCCGGCGGCGCGGGCGGCCAACATTAAATTCTCGGCCGCGAGAGAACAGTCTTGAACAGCCCAGGGGCTTTCCGCCACCGCCGAAATCACGATGAGCGAAGGCGCATGATAGAAGATATCGAAATGCGGATCGCTCAACAGTTCTTGGAAATGATGTGACAGCGCCGCCGGCGAGGTTCTCAGCATATGGGCTTTCGCATCACGCGATATTCGAGCCAGCAACGCCTTGTCTCGCACCACACAGAATGACCACGGCTGCTGATTGACGGCGCTGGGCGCCTGAACCGCCGCGTCGACGAGTTGCCGGAGCGTCTTTTCATCGACTGGCTCGTCGGTGAATTCGCGCACCGCGCGCCGTGTGTAAATCGCTTCCTTGATATCCATGCCCGACCCGATCGTTGTTACTAACAAATTTTAGACAAATGGCGGTTCTACAGATTGATCCTGATCAACGGGCCATGAGCGCCGGAGCGCGTGGTTTTGCTGCTGTTTAGGGGGATGTTGGAACTCAGGTCCCCTCTGCTGCCCACTAGAGCCGCACGCCGCACGCTGTTCCTAATTGCGCCTCCGGAAATGTGACTGGACACGCACCGTATTTGCCGCGCAGTGTGAATCTAATTCCTCATTCCGAAGCATATCGGGCGAAAGGAAATCATATGCGCAACCTGGTCGAGCCGCCGCCCTCGTCGCATTGCGGCCTCTGCGGTGGCGAGTTGCGACTCAAGCAGATTGAGTCAGCCAATCGTTCCCTTGATTTGGACAATGAGATATTCGTCTGCATAAAGTGCGGCCGTGAGCAGTCGTGTATGGTGTGCCATAACCACACCGTGCGCCATATACCGGACCCCAAGGCGGCCTAGCCGCGCCGCGACCGTCTATCAGCATGGCTCGCGGTGTGACGCAGACGGATCATCCGAGTATCACGCGGACACGATGCACGGCGCCGTCATCCACCAGAGCGATGTTGGTCGAACCGTCAGGCTGCGCTTGGTCATCCAGTTCCAAACGGGCAATGCCCCGGCAAACTCCGGCATGATTGTCAACGAACACCTCGTACCGGGTGGTGTGGTGGCAAAATACGATTTCAAACTCGCGCCAGGCACGGGGCACGCAAGGGTCGAGCCGCAACGTGGCGCCCTCCACGATGAACCCCAAAATCGACTCTAGACCTGCCCGATACATCCATCCGGACGAGCCCGTGTACCATGTCCAGCCGCCCCGCCCGACGTGCGGCGGAACGGAGTAGACATCCGCACTCACGACATAGGGTTCCACCTTGTAGCATTGAGCATCGGCCCACGTGCGAGCATGGTTGATCGGATTGAGGAGCGATAACAACCCGGCGGCCTTGTCGCCATCGCCAAGCTTGGCGAATGCTTGAACCGACCAGATCGCCGCATGAGTATATTGCCCGCCATTCTCGCGGATGCCCGGCGGATAGCCCTTGATGTAACCGGGCTCCAATGTGGTTCGATCGAAGGGCGGCGTGAACAGCAGAGCGAGGCCATCCTCACGCACGATGAGGTTTTCATCGACCGCCGCCATGGCGCGCGCCGCACGTGCTGGATCTGCCGCTCCGGAAATCACTCCCCAGGATTGGGCAATAGAATCGATGCGGCACTCGCTGTTCGAAGCAGAGCCAAGCGGTGTTCCATCGTCAAAATAGCCACGGCGATACCAGTTGCCGTCCCAACCTTCTCGCTCAAGCGCGTCGCGTAGCGAAGCCGCGTGCTGCCGCCAGGATGCGGCACGATCGCGTTGACCCCGTTGCTCCGCGAACGCAGCGAAATTTCCGATGGTGGCGCAAAGAAACCAACCCAGCCATATGCTTTCGCCCTGTCCTCCTGCGCCGACCCGGTTCAATCCGTCGTTCCAGTCGCCGCCGCCGATCAGCGGCAGACCATGCCGTCCAAGTGCAAGGCTCCGATCGAGACCCCGCGCGCAATGTTCGAAAAGAGTGGCCCTCTCATCCGAGGGCATCGGCTGAAAAAAGGCATCCTGCTCGTTAGGCGCAAGAGTCATTCCATCGAGAAATGCTATTTGCTCGTCGAGGACAGTGAGATCACCAGTCGCCGTTACATATTGGGCCGCGGCAAAGGGCAACCAGACAAGGTCGTCGGAAACGCGCGTGCGGATGCCCTTGCCCGATGACGGCAACCACCAGTGTTGCACGTCACCCTCGGTAAACTGTCGTGCCGCTGCTCGCAGCAGATGCTCCCGTGTCAGCCCCGGCTGCGACAAGCAGAGCGCCATCCCATCCTGCAGCTGGTCGCGGAAGCCATAGGCACCGCTGGCCTGGTAAAAGCCCGACCGAGCCCATAATCGACAAACGAGCGTTTGATACAGAAGCCAGCGGTTCAGCAGAATATCCATCGCGCGATCGGGCGTCCGCACCTGGACCCTGCCCAGCGTCTGGTCCCAGAACTTGGCCACGTCGCGGAAAACCTCATCGAGGTCGACTCCACGATAACGCTCCACCAGCGACAGGGCTTCCGCTCTGCTCGCCGCCTCGCCCAACAAAAATGTAATTTCGACTTCAGCGTTTGCCGGAATCTCTACTTCGCTTTGCAGAACGCCGCATGGATCGAGGCCCGCACCGACCCGGTTGGACAGCGGCTTCCGGCTTGCGAGCGCGGCGGGCAAAGCGAAACTGCCGTTTCGGCCTATAAACTCCGTGCGATCGCCGGACCACGAACGTTGCCGGCCAGCCAGATCGGCAAAGGCCACACGGGAGCCGAACTCCATGCGCCACGGATTTCGCGCGAGCAACACACCGGTTTCGGGATCGATTTCGGTGACCACATAGGGTGCGCAAGCGGTGCGTGAAGGACCGAGCACCCACTCCACATATGCCGTTATCGATAGCCGCCGCCGGCGGCCGGAGACGTTCTTGATCTTCAGTCGAGAAATCTTGACCGGATCGTCGAGCGGTACGAACTGCAGGAGATCGAGTGCAATCCCATGCGACACGTGCTCGAATCGACTGTAGCCCTGGCCATGTCTGGCAATGTATCGGGAGGCATCGTTGCGGATGGGAAGTGCGGTCGCGGTCCAGACGTCTCCACTATCGTGGTCGCGCACATAGATCACTTCACCGGGGCTGTCGCTGACGGGGTCGTTCGAGCGGGGCGTGAGCTGATTCTCGCGGCTATTGACCGACCAGGTATAGCCGGTGCCGTCAGCGGAGACCTGGAAGCCGAACGAGGGATTGGCGATGACGTTCACCCACGGTGCCGGCGTCACTTGATCCCCGTCGAGGATGGTAACGTACTCCCGTCCATCCTGATCGAACCCGCCAATTCCGTTGAAGAACTCGAGCTGCGGCGGCGCGACGAACTCAGGCGGGCTCGCGCTCCACGGCTTCAGCTGCGGCGGTTCGGCGGCTGGTGCGATTTCTTGCAGACGTTTAACTTGCTCGGCAAGTCCGCCACGTCGGCTCACGATCACCACGCGCGCGACCGTCTGCAGCAGGGTTCGCACCTCGACAGACAACAGGTCGGCGCGCAGCAAAAACACGGTCCCCGGGGCGTCATCTCTATCAGATGGTGATCGCGACAGGTTTACCCGGACGACCGACTCCAGCGCGGATTGCAGATCCTGGATATAAGAGGTGCTTCTCTCGTTGACGATCACCAGATCCACCGCGAGCTGCTTCATCCGCCAGTAGTGATGCGCGCGGGTCAATTGGCGTACGGTCTCCAGGTCGGTGGCCTCATCGATCCGGCACAGCACAATCGGCAAGTCGCCAGAGATACCGTGCGCCCAAAGAGCCGATGGTCCGAGGTCGTTCCGTTTCAAGATTTCAGGCGATGGCCGCAGCGTCAGGTCGGAGTAGATGACGCGATTGGCGAGACGCTGAAAGAGGTGTGCCTCATCCGCTGTTATTCCGATATGATGGAGCTGAACCTGAGCCTGGGTCCAGGCCAAGGTGGCTGCCCGTTCGAACGCCGCAACATCGTGGTGCTTATCGGCCAGGCCGATAACCTCGGCGCGCGAACCAGCGAGCAGTGTCCAAAATGACAGGCGAACGGTGGCGCCGGGTGGGATACGGACGCATCGGCGAATGCTAAAGATCGGATCGAGTACCGTCCCGACCGTGTTCGAAAGTGCCCGGCCGCTGCTGACGGAAATCGGCGAGCGGACGCCGTTGCCACGTCCAAGGAAGCGCGCCCGGTCAGTCTCGAATTGCAGCTCGCCGGTGGCCTCACCTTCCAATACCGCCAGATGGGCCGCCCATACCTCTGCTTCGTCCGGCGCCCGCCTGCGGCGCGTCGCCAGAAGTGCGCCGAGTTCAGGCACGAACTCGGTTTGGACAAAAAGCTTTGAAAATACCGGATGCCCCGCATCATCGCTCGGAGGCGCCAAGACGACCTCCGAATAAGAGGTTACCTCGATCTCGCGCGTGCGCGCACCAAGATTTGAAATCGACACACGCCTGACCTCCCCGTCCTCCTCCGGCGAGACGACGACATCGAGAGTTGTCGTAAGGGTTCCATCGCGTCTGGCGATCTCGGCACGATCCTCCGAAAATGCCACTTCATAATTGTCCGGCCGGGCGCCACTGGGCTGATAACCCGCGGACCACACAGAACCGTTTTCGACATCTCGCAGATAGACATACGACCCCCAAGGATCGCAGGTGACATCTTCCTGCCAACGCGATACGGCGAGCTTCCGCCAGCGGCTGTAACCCGACCCGGCGGCGGTGATCATGATGGCGTAGCGCCCGTTCGACAGAAGGTGGCTTCGCGGGACACGATCGTGTGGCGAGCGGAACCGCCGCAACATGGGCGGCACAAGTTCGCGTACCTGCGTCGTCTGACTCACTTCTTCGGCACGCACCCATTTGACATCGACTTCGCGCGGAGGCCTTTCCTGCAGCAAAAGTTCGGTCGCCTGCACGATTGGATTGGCATGAAAGCGCGTCCGCATCGTCCCGCCGCGAAGCGTGTTCGCAATAGCGACCAGGCTCATCCCTTGATGGTGCGCCATATAGGCGCGCACGACGGCAACACTCTTGCCCTCCAGGATACGGCCCGGCGTGTAGTCCAGGGCCTCATACCAGCCGTACCGGCCACACCCGCCAACTTCGGCCAGACGGGAAAAATTGCGCACCGCGGCGGCTGGTTCGATCATGGATGCAAGCGCCGTCGCATAGGGCGCGACGACAATGTTCTCGCTGAGCCCTCGCTTTAATCCGAGACCGGGAACACCAAAGTTGGAATATTGATAAGTGAGCTCGAGATCGCGGAAATTGTACGCGGACTCGGAAATCCCCCACGGAACGCCAAGCTGGCCGCCGTACTCGATCTGTCGACTCACGATCAGCCGCGCCGTTTGATGCAACAGGCTCCCTTCGGGCTCGCGCATCACCAGTTCCGGCATCAAGTACTCGAACATCGAGCCCGCCCATGAGATCAAGGCCGAGCCGCGATCGATCGGGGTCACCGCGCGCCCCAATTTGAACCAATGTTTCGGTGCGATGTCGCCTTTGGCGATAGCGATGAAGCTCGCCAGGCGCGCCTCGGATGCAAGCAGATCGTAGCAGCTCGGATCCAGCGCACTCTCTGAAAACTGATAACCGATGGACAGCAGCTGCCTTGCAGGATCCAAAAGAAATCCAAATTGCATTTCGTCAAACATTTTTCCGGCAAGCTCATCGAGACTTTCAATTCGTCGCACGAGAGCTTGGGCAGTTACCGCCGATTGCTCCAACGCCGCAATGAGTCGGTCAATTTGGGCGACGTCATCTTCAGTGCCGTTTGATGTGAGACCGGCTCTTTGTTGAACCAGCTTTTCAATCACTGTCTGGCAGTGATCGGGCAGATCAGCCAAAGTCAGCGCAGACGACAAGTTCGGGTCGAACGTCTCCGCCGTGAGATGACTCCAAGGGAGCAAGCCATCGACATCGCGCTGATGGCACTGGACCGACGAAACAACGGCCTCAGTCCAAGTCACCACATCGGCTATATCGGCAACGTCACTAAACCCTTCCGCGAAAAGCGCTCGCGCGAGCTCAGGAAGCGCCTCGGACTGTCGTTTCAGGTTTGACAACCGGACGGCAAAATCCGCCGGTGATTGCGCAGGCGATTTCAATGACGCCGCGAGTGAATCGAGCGCGGTTTGAAGCTGCTTGCGAGCGTTCTCTGAAACGCGGCGATCGCTGCTCAGAGCGTCCAGAGCGCCTCGAGCGAGTTTCACCGCGTCCGCGATCCCGGCAAGCGGTTCCGCACCCATCACCGGCGCCGCAACCATCTCCCGGCAGGCACTCCGGAGGACAATCAGATGCCCGGCCAGATTCCCGCTGTCGACCGACGATATGTATTTGGGCTCGAGCGGTCGAAGATCACGCGTGTCATACCAATTGAAGAAATGGCCGCGGAATCCCTCCAGCTGACTCATTGTGCGGAGCGTTTCTTCCAATCGGTCGACCGCCGACGTGATGCCGAGCCAGCCGAAATCGCGCGCGGCAAGGACCGAGAGAAGGTAAAGGCCTAGATTTGTCGGCGAAGTGCGGTGGGCCAGGACCGGCCGGGGATCCTCCTGAAAATTGTCCGGAGGAAGCATATGATCCTCGGCCGTAACGAATGTTTCAAAGAAGTGCCAGGTACGCCGCGCCGTGAGGCGCAGGCTTTCCGACTCCGCGTCCGACAGCAAACTCTGGGCAGGCCGTGGCGCCCGGCTCACCCACCATGCGATTGCCGGTGACAGCGCCCAGGCAGTGATTAACGGAGCTGCTACAAACCAGGACCCATGATTGGCGTAAGCAACGGCAATGGCCCCGCCTGCAGCCAGCGCGACAGCGCCGGCCATCCACCGATAGAACCCGACAAGTTCGAGTTCCCGACCCGAACCCGCTGCCGCGGCCGTCACCCATTCCAGCAAGTCTCGACGCCGATACAGTCTGGACAACGTCCGGACGATTGCGTCGCACATCAGCCAGGCTTGGTGCGCGAGCAACACCACTTGCAGGCCGAACTGTAGCAAGGCCAGTCTGAGATCCAGACGAAATGCGCGGAAGTGGCTGCCAGTCGTTATCCCGGAACGACGCGGAATCACGCGAGCGACGAGAGGCAGGAACGCTGTCAACAGCAAGGGAAGGAGCACGAAGCCGCACCAGAGCAAGGCGGCTACCGGGGGCAGCAAGACCCATCCGGTCAAGAGGGCGAGGAAACTTGCCGGGGCCGATAGAGTTCGCCGAAGATTATCTGCGAGTTTCCAGCGGCCAAGCGGCGGAATGTCGGTCCGGGCAAGCCCGCCGGTCGCCGGCCAGCTACCAACGATCCAAGGAAGCAACTGCCAGTCGCCGCGCGACCATCGGTGCTGGCGGGACGCGGCAACGTCGTAACGCGACGGAAAATCTTCAAATACCTCGACGTCGGAGACCAGCCCGGCGCGGGCAAAAATACCCTCCAGCAGGTCGTGACTGAGAACGGTGTTTTCCGCGATACGGCCTGCGAGAGCGGCCTCGAAGGCATCCAGATCGTAAATACCCTTGCCGCTATAAGAACCCTCCTCGAAGAGATCCTGATAGACGTCGGAAACGGCTGCTGCGGCTGCGTATGGGTCGATGCCGGTCGGGCTCGAGAACACGCGCTGGTACACTGAGCCATTGCTCGCGTTGGCAAGAGACGGCGTCACCCGCGGCTGCAGCACGCCATATCCCTCGACCACACGGCCAGACACAAGATCAAGCTTTGGTCGATTGAGCGGGTGCGCCATTTTGCCGACCAGGCGCTTTGCGGCGCCAATAGGAAGCCGCGTGTCCGTGTCTAAAGTGATGACGTAACGAACTCCCGGCGGCACGAGCGGTAGCTCACCGCCGACCGCCAAGAACGTGGTGTCCGTGGCGCCGCGTAGGAGCCGGTTCAACTCATGCAATTTTCCGCGCTTGCGTTCCCATCCGATCCATTTGCGCTGGCGCTCGTTCCAGACCCGCCGGCGATGGAACAAGAAAAAGCGAGGCCCATGAGGCGCCGGCCCATATTGTCTGTTGAGACGAACGATTCCCGCTATCGCCGCGCCCAAAAGCTCCTCGTCGTCTGCTGCGTTCTCGGTGGCTGAGTCCGTCCAGTCCGAAAGCAGAGCAAACTGGATATCGCCGTCCGGGCTGGCGAGATAATGGACTTCCAACCGCTCGATGAGTTCGTCGATTGCGGCGCTGCTCGTGAGTAGCGTGGGCGTGACGACGATGGTGCGAAACTCGCTCGAAATACCATCGCGAAGCTCGAGCCCGGGGAGCACGGCAGGGCCGACCCGACTCGTAACCGCGCGGTTCACCAGCGTGATTGCGGCCTCTCCGGAAATAAAGAGGCCCAGGAACGCCAGCGGTAGGAAAACCCATCCATCGCTGCCGGCCACACTGACCGCGAGCAATGCCAGAGCCAGAAGTAGCCCCGCCGCGAACGCGACGCTCACCAGATAGCCTGAAATCCCAACCGCCGCGTTTGCGCGTACCAGCCAATCCTTCATCGGAGGGCTAAAGCCAAGCTTCTTTTCGAAAGCTCGACGTCCTTGTCCGATCAAGTAATAACCGGGATCCCGCCGGCGCGGATCCGACTCGGCCGATCCGGCCTGCTGATCAGCCTCAGCACGTTTTGTAATTAGGATGGCAGCTCGGGCGACATCGATTTCAGAGTGGGGCGAACCGCGCGCAAGCTTTTCGATCGCGCGGCGATACCTATCGCGCGTCGGGAACTCCATGTCGGCGAAGTCACTGCCCGCCCGCAATGCCTCGTCGACTAGACTGACGCTTTCGAAGAACTCCGCCCAGTCAAGCTCGGATATGAGCCGCATGCTGGTAACGATATTGCGGACAGTGACGTTCGCCGCGCCCTGCCTCCGGTGCTCTTCGCGCACGATTTCATCGGCGTTTGTGCCCTGCGAACTCAGACGCTCGTCCAGCCACAGAAGCGCTGGCGTCGTATCCGGATCTTCGTCGCGCAATCGTTGGACGAGCTGAACCGCGAAAGATCTCGTAAGCGGTAAATGTGTAAACGGTCGCAGTGCCGCGGCGGCCGCCTCAGGAGACCTGATCCCTGCACCGAGCAGGTGCTCGGCCAATGCGTCTGCGGCGTCACGCGATGTCTGACTGCCCACCATGAGGTCGGCCAAACGCCGCAGATTCTCTACGAGCACAACACGAATGGTAATTGCGAGAGCCCACAGCTCGCCGATCGTCAACGGCTGAACGCGCTGATAGGCCAACACGAAGCGTCGAAGCATCTCCGCTTCAAAACGGCTGTCGGTATGCGCAACAAAGGCCCAGGCCACTTCGAAGATGCGCGGATATCCCTTGAACGGGCCCTCCGCCAGCTTTGGCAGTTGACGGTAATAACTTGGCGGAAGATCGGTTCGGATCTCTCGGATCTGATCTTCCGCGAGATGAAAATTGTCAATCAGCCATTCAGCCGCCGGAGTTATGGGGTGCTTTTCCAGAATTGCGGCGGCAATGACACGATAGGCGTCCAGAAGGGCTTCATCGTTGTCGCCAACCCGTTGCGCAAGAGGTCGCCCTCTCTTCGGTTGCGAGCTGACGGACTGCGCCGCAGCCAAGCTCTCGGCGTGCTGTTCCAGGCGCTCGACGCTGAAAAGCTCTTCACGGATTGCCTCTTCGTCGACCCAAGGCGGAGCCGACGACAACTTTGGTCGGATTCTTGGAAATAGCCTACGCAAGCGTCCCTCGCTCTTGATGACGATCGGCGTTGCGCCGGACCCGGCCGCCTCTTGTAAACTTACTATCTAACGGCCGCCGAGGCGACCGGCCTTAGCAGCACAATGTCCGCGGCGCCTCGGCTGGCTCGCGTCGCGGATCGGCTTCGGAATTCGGAGATGTCGCGAAGTTAACTGATAAACGGGCCGCTGGCTTTGTAGCCTATATGTTCCGATATAAGCACTATCGTCGCAAATACATCATGGGATTCGGTGGCTAATCCGTAATTGCTCTCGCCTCTAACCACGTGAGTTCTTCAAAATTCGCAGAATTTTCGTTTGAGGCCGCCGACACGCAGCTAGCGCCGGTCAAGTGCCCCAAGCAGCATACTAATGTGGCCGTCTCCCCACATCGGCAAAAGCAAGCGTGCAAACGCCGCCGCCTCGTGTGATCCAGCATGCCGATAGAAGGTCAGTATCCCACCCTCGACCGTGGCGCTGCACTGCGAACGGAAATATTCAAGCGGCCCGCGCAGCGCGACTTCATCGGCAAATTTTCCGATTAATGACTGACCGTCGGAGCCGGCGAACGCCTTCCCGATCGTGTTAAAACGAAAGCGTTCAGGACTGGCAAAGACATCAATCAACAACAGGCTATCAGTCAGATCCGGCAGGGCCGACAGCTTGAGATCGTCCCAAAACGGCATCTCGTTACCGGCACGCTTAAGGCTTTCCCAGTACGACCAGACCCGCAAAAGATTCGGGCTCATCTCACTTGGAAGGGGATAGGGAGTCTTCACTGTGCTCATCGGATAAAACGCCAATTCTTAGGTCAGGCGCTCCGGCTTAAGGCCGGGGCGCATTTTGTTTCAGTTCAGCGCCCTGTTGCTGCTCAAAGCTCGGTGCTTATGCTCAAGTCCACGCTTCCATTGGCCGTTTGATCAAGTTGTCATGCACGGCGCAAACGCCCGGGATGGATTCTGCAGCGACTCGGATTGCTTTGCGCTCCGCATCCGACCCCGTGATGCCCCAGAGATCCACAACCCCGCCGCTCACGGTGATGTTCAGCAGTCCTGTGTGAGCCCACGGCTCTCCCTGCAAATTTGCCAGAAGCTTGTTACGAATAACGGCGTCGGAGAGCGGGATATCCAGTTCCTGTCGGACGCTGGCTACCGCTTGAATGAGATTGGCCCGGCTGACGATGCCGACGACCTGGCCATCCTTTACGATCGGCACCCGCTTGATCGAGTTTGATTCCAGCATATTGGCGATCTCGTGCAGCGGAGTATCCGGCGACGCGGCTATGACATGGCGCGTCATGACGTCCACGACTTTGCGCGCATGCGCCTTGACGTATTCAGCGGCGAGCGTCTCATCCCCGGTGAAACCCTGCAGCCACCAGGAGCGCTTACGTTCGGTGCCCGCCTCGGTGCGATGCATCAAATCGCCCTCGCTGACGATGCCAACAAGCTTACCCCGCTCGTCGATGACCGGGACAGCGCTGATTCGCCGCTCCAAAAAGATCTTCGCCACATCCCGAACCGATGAGGAAGGGTTCACGGTGATGACGGGCGAAACCATGACATCGCGCGCTTTCATCGTCGATCTCCTTGTTTAACCTACGCTAGCAAACAGCGTCGGCTGCAAATGTCTTTGATACAAATCAACCGCCGCGGCGAGGCAAGCACGTCAGCAGTGCTGGCTGAAGCGCTGAAGATTTCGCAATTTCTAAAATATCCGGCAAATTTGGTCGCGACGCATTGAGATGCATCAAAAACATCCGGATGAAAGAAACTACTATTTTTGGGGATTTCTCCTAGCGGAGTGAAACTATGCAAACAGCGGTCGAAATCGATTTCCAAGGCATGGATGCGAAACCGGACATCCAGACTGCCATTGCCAAGCAGGTTGCTCAGCTTGAGGAGCGCTTCGGCCGGGTGACGGCTGGCCGGGTGGTGGTGAAAGCGCCCGGCGGACATCACCGCACCGGCGGCCTCTACGAGATCAACATCCGCCTGGCGCTTCCAGACGGCCGGGAAGTCAATGTCGACCGCACCGCGCAGGCGGACGAGCGGCATTCCGACCTGACGTTCGCCATCAACGATGCGTTCAAGCGGGCGCGCCGGCAACTGCAAGATCATGCACGCGAGCTGCAGGGACAGGTGAAGCAGCATGAGGCCTCCCCGATTGGGACGGTGGTGCGGCTCGATCCCTCCGGCGAGTTCGGCTTCCTCGAGACCAGTGACGGTGGGGAGATTTATTTTCACCGCAACAGCGTGCTCGACGGCGCGTTTTCCCGCTTGGCCGTGGGCACTCGCGTAACCTTTGCCGAGGGAGTGGGCGAGAAAGGACCGCAAGCGAGCACGGTCAAGCTGCTCGGAAAACATAATCTGCGACCATGAGCCTATTCGCGGCGGGCTCAATGCCATTCTCGAAGACCGTCAAAGCGCAGAGAGAATCCAAGACTATCGCAATCAAGAAAGGCTGACCGCTCGTTCTGAGACCAAGGAAGCGCACCGATGCAAAACACTCCGCTGCGGTTGTTTGCCTTGGCTGCCAGCGCCGAGCTGGGGGCCGCGGTCGCGGCGGCTTTAGGCCAAACACTTGCGGCGCATGAAGAACGCGAATTCGAGGATGGCGAACACAAAGCGCGGCCGCTCGATGCGGTGAACGGCGCGGACGTCTATGTCGTCCAGAGTCTGCATGGCGGGCCGCTGCAAAGCGCCAACGATAAGCTTTGCCGCCTGTTGTTCTTCATCGGCGCGGTCAAGGACGCAGGCGCCGCGCGCGTCACCGCGGTGACGCCTTACCTTTGCTACGCGCGCAAAGACCGCCGCACCAAGCCAAACGACCCGGTAACGACCCGCTACATCGCACGCATGTTCGAGAGCGTCGGCACCGACTGCGTGGTCACGCTCGAAGTTCACAATCCGGTTGCATTCGAAAACGCGTTCCGCTGCCGGACGGTCGCGCTGACCGGCACTCCATTGTTCATGAGCTACGTAAAGAAGACCCTTTCGAACGACAAGCTTGCCGTGATCTCGCCGGACGCCGGCGGCATGAAGCGCTCGGAGCTGTTGCGCGAGACCCTGGAAGCAGCGCTGGGACGTTCGGTCGGCAAGGGCTTGGCGGAAAAGCACCGCAGTGCCGGCGTGGTTTCGGGCGAACTGTTCGTCGGCGACGTTACGGGGGCAACCGCACTGATCGTCGATGACTTGATCAGTACCGGCAACACGCTGCTGCGCGCGGCCCGTTCGGCGCGCAAGGCTGGCGCCAAGCGTGTGATCGCCCTGGTCACGCACGGACTGTTTATGCAAGGTGCAGCGGACGTAGTCGCCGATCCAGCGATCGACCAGTTGGTCGTGACCGACGCGGTCCCCGCTTTCCGTCTCGTTGACCCCATGAAGAACAAGAAGCTCGCGATTCTGCCAGCCGCCCCCCTGCTCGCCGAGACGATACGGCGTTTACACGAGGAACGTAGTCTTACCGATCTCCAGGTTTTCTAGCGCATGATCCCGAAAAGTGGGAACCGGTTTTCGGAAAAGATCATGCGCCAAGTAGCGATTCAAGCTTCCTTGCGCTCGTGTCGGCAAGCTTGAGGTAAGTGGCAGCGAGCCGCGGCCACTTCTCCGGCGTGCGCGGATGTTGTTCCAGAAGATGCGCGATGGCGAGCCGCGCCCGCAACGTCGCGCGATGGCAACGATAGAACGTGAACAGCTCATTGGCATAGCCGTCGCGCAACATGCGTTTCATCCGGCGCTGCAGATAGTCGCCCACCCAGGCCGCACCGAGCCGCTCGCATTCAAGACTGAGAAAAGCGACCTCGTCGAACGGGTCGACCACCCGAAGCCGCGGGTTGAATTCGAGACAATCGATGATCCTGACCTTGTCACCCAGCCAAATATGCTCGGGACGCAGGTCGCCATGGCCATCTACGATCCGGCGATGGCGAATGCGTGCAGAAAATAGATTGCTGCGCCGGTCCAGAAACCGACGCTGGGCCCGGTCGATGCGACGCACGAGGCCGGCTGGAATGCCGAAACGAGGGTCGAGCAGCACGCGCCGGTTATAGGCGAGGCTCCGCTTCCAGTCGGCAAGATGGATCGCCGGAGAAAGAAAGACCGGCTTCGCCGCGTGATAAAATTTCGCGAGAACTGCGACAAGCCGGTCAAGCTGAGGAACTTCGACACGCCGCTCGCCGATACGGTGATCGAGCATGTTGCGCTCATCGAGCCGCTTCATGAACACCAGCCAATCAACCGGGGTTCCGCTACCGCCAATCGCGAGGCCGTCGCCGGTATCCACCAGCGGCAAAACGTCCAGATAGATGTCCGGTGCGAGCGCGCGATTGAGCCGCAGCTCGGCACGGCAGGCGGCCTCCCGTTGTGCGATCGTCGAAAAGTCGAGGTAGGGAAAGCGGACCGGCTTTTTGAGCTTGTAGACCCGGTCGCCGACCAGAAAGACCCATGACATATGGGTTTCCCGGCAAATAACCTCGCCCGGCACAGGCCGGTACGCGTTCGGCCGGCTCAGGAAGCTCACTTTTGCGTCGAGCGTCGGCCCGGCGCCGTTGATCGGAAGTCGGTGCACGGGCGCGCTCCTACCAATCATTAGATTTAGTGCAGTTCGACCCGCCCCGGTTGATACCGATCAAATCGGTACCCGTCGTCTGCGCGCATATTTACAGTGTTTCGTAGAGGAACAGGCTCATGTGCGCCTCTATCGTCACCCGCCCCCACACGCGCGAAGCAAGTGCGTTGACCGCGCGTGAAGTGGTGATTGGCCCGCTTGGCCTGGCCGGCACCCTTCATGTGCCGGCCGCAGCGAGCGCGCTGGTGGTGTTCGCCCATGGCAGCGGATCCAGCCGGTTCAGCCCACGCAATATGGCAGTGGCCGAAGCGTTGAACGGGCAAGGCATGGCGACGCTGCTGTTCGATCTGCTCACGCCAGACGAAGAGCAAAATCGCGCCAACGTTTTCGATATTCCCCTGCTGGCCGAACGGCTGATCGCGGTGGTCGGCTGGATTGACCGGCAGCCCGAGCTTGCCCGCCTGCCGCTGGGGCTCTTCGGCGCCAGCACCGGAGCGGCGGCGGCGTTGGTTGCTGCGGCGCGCCTTGGCTCCCGGGTTGGCGCAGTGGTGTCGCGTGGCGGCCGCCCTGATCTTGCGGCGGCTGCGCTCGACGATGTGACCGCAGCGACTCTGCTTATTGTTGGTGGGCTGGATTTCGTCGTCATCGAACTCAACGAGCAGGCCTTTGCGCGCCTGAAGGCACCGAAGGCGTTCGAGATCGTGCCGGGCGCAACCCACCTGTTTCCGGAGCCCGGCACGCTCGATGTTGTCATCGAGCAGGCCGCGCGCTGGCTCAAAACGCATCTCGGTTCACGCGTGTGCCGCAATGCCGGATAACTCGCGGAGCATATGATGCCATTCATCGATCGCACGGAAGCCGGCCGAAAACTCGCGAAGGCGCTCGCCCCTTACAAGGATCAACGGCCGGTCGTGCTGGCCTTGCCGCGCGGTGGTGTGCCAGTTGCGGCCGAGGTCGCGACTGCGCTCGACGCGCCCCTCGATCTGATCCTGGTGCGCAAGATCGGCGTGCCTTTTCAGCCGGAGCTTGCCATGGGTGCTGTTGTTGATGGCGTCGAGCCCATTGTCGTTCGCAATGAAGAGGTCATCAGGCTCACGGGCGTGCGCGAAAGTGCATTTAACGCCATTCGTGATCAGGAGATCGCGGAGATCGAACGGCGGCGTAAGCGCTATCTCGGCGATCGCCCGCACCCTCAAATCGCCGGCCGCATCGTTATTGTCGTTGACGATGGTATTGCGACCGGCGCAACAACCCGCGCGGCCTTGCGCGCTACCCGCATGCGGAATCCGAGCAAGCTCGTGCTGGCTGTTCCAGTTGCACCAACTGACACCTTAAGGAATTTGCAGGGCGAAGCCGACGACATCGTATGCTTGGAAGATTACGAAGATTTCGACGCCATCGGGCTTTTCTATTCCGATTTTGCCCAAGTTTCGGACACGGAAGTGATTGAAATGCTGGCTCGCCACCCCGTCAAATCGCAGACCATTCCCGGCTGAGCCATCGGTTCGGCCGCACGCCGCAAAATCGGGCCCGGCCCAGTCAGCTCACGCAATCTTAAAGGAGAAACCCACATGGACGTAGCATCACGCAGCTGCAGCGGCGAGATTGGCCCCAAGCGGCAGAAGCACGATTCATCCCATGAGAACGTCGATAAGCCGGCAAAACTCATCGCGGATGAACCGGTTGAGATCGAGAGCGAAGCTCCGGCGCAAGAAAATGAATCAGTCGAGAGAAGCGAAGACAATGGCAAGCCCGAATCGCCCGCATTCGAAGAATAACGGTTCAATGCAAAGCATCCGTTTGTAGAGACTTCGTAGCTCGCACCGGTGACGCATCAGCCGGCGAAGCGGCGACTTCAAAACCACGCGCGCTTGTTGTCTGCGTCGATTCGGTAATTGACAACTTGAATGCTCGAACCTTTTCGAGGTTCTAGCATCCGAAAGTTATCGTATTACCATCAACGGCAGCTCACATAGCGGCGATGGCCGGACCGCGTGCGATAATAGCAGCGTCCCGGATGCGTGGCGTCGGCGATAATGGCGCCTGCTGCAGCGCCAATCACGCCGCCGGCAACCGCTGCACCGGTGGATCGGCCGGCCAGGCCTCCGATCAGGGCACCGCTGCCCGCTCCGATCAACGCACCGCCAAGCACGCGATCTTGCCTTGCAGTCTCGCAACCGGCGAGCATCAAGGCATTACGGCGATCTCCCGCCGTTGAAAAGACTTCAATGTTAAGAACTGTCAGGCTGCTGGAATAATGTTTTGACCTAGATCAATGCGGCAACTGCCAAATGCGTATTTGTTTTGCGTTGGCACATTCTCAGATTACCAACCTCCCCTGTTGCTCCATGAGCACCCACTTACCGGCCGTCAATGGCCGGTTTTTTCTGCAGCTGTTTGCGCGCAAAGAAGGCCTAAATTTCCTCCGGCCGCTCGCTGCCATTGGGCATCTTAACTGACCTAATCACCATCACCGGAAATTTTGCAACTGCGTCGTCGGGATGGCGAATGTGGCATTCCCCGAAACAATAATGATTTGGGTCAACAGTATACCGACAATGAGATATTATACTGCTTAACATTTTTTACCCATGGACCTGACAGTATGAATGCTGCCAATCCGTCGCGCCCGCAACTAAAGATCCGTCGCGTCAATCTGGACACCGGGCGCGAAAACGTAGTCGTGATCTCGCGCCGGTCCATGGCGCTGCGCCCCGAGGTGTTCCGCGGCTTCAGCCGCGTCGAACTCCGGCGCAATTCCAAAGTTCTGCTGGCCACCCTTCTGCTCACCGACGACGGGCTGGTCGGGCCCGATGAACTCGGCCTCGCCGAACCGGCCTTCCACCGTTTTGCCGAGCCTATCGGCAGCTACGTCACCGTCACACCGGCCACCCCACCCGACAGCCTCGATGCGGTGCGGGCCAAAATCCGAGGCCGCACGTTGAGCGCTTCGGAGATCAGCGCAATTGTCGACGACGTCACACACTATCGCTATTCCGACATGGAAATCGCCGCATTTCTGATCAGCTCTGCCAGCTTCATGACGAGCGACGAGCTGCTCGCGCTTTCCCATGCCATGGCTCAGGCAGGAACACAGTTGACGTGGGACAGACCGATTGTCGTCGACAAACATTGCATCGGTGGAATTCCGGGCAATCGGACTTCGATGATCGTGGTGCCGATCGTTGCAGCGCATGGACTGACGATTCCGAAAACGTCGTCACGCGCGATCACCTCGCCGGCGGGCACTGCCGACACCATGGAAGTGCTCGCCCGCGTCGATCTCAGCGTCGATGAGATGAAGCAAGTCGTGACGGCCTGCCACGGATGTCTGGTCTGGGGCGGGCATGTCAATCTATCGCCAGCTGACGATATTCTCATTTCTGTTGAGCGGCCGCTTAGTCTTGATACGCGCGAGCAGATGGTCGCCTCGATCATGTCGAAGAAGATTGCGGCTGGTGCAACCCATCTTTTGATCGATCTTCCGGTCGGCCCCGCAGCCAAGCTCACAAATGCGATGGAGGCTATGCGGCTGCGAAAGCTATTTGAGTTCGTCGGTGATCACTTCGGCATATCGGTGGAAGTGGTAACGACCGATGGCCGCCAACCGATTGGAAACGGTATCGGTCCCGTGCTCGAAGCTCAGGATGTCATGGCCGTGCTGACGAATGATCCGGGAGCGCCAGGAGATCTGCGCGAGAAATCGCTGCGGCTCGCCGCTCACCTGCTCGAATACGATCCGGAGCTGCGGGGTGGAACGGGATATACGCGAGCCAAGGAGTTGCTCGAAAGCGGCGCGGCACTCAGACAGATGCACAAGATTATCGAAGCGCAGGGCCCTTCCACCTGCCGAAGCGATCTTGGCAGCTTGACCGTCGATATCCCGGCATCGCGCGACGGCGTCGTCGAAGCGATCGACTGCCTGCGTCTGAATCGTCTGGCGCGCACCGCCGGTGCGCCGATCGACAAGGGCGCGGGCATCAAGATCTTCAAAAAGATCGGCGACAGAATCGAGAAAGGCGAGCCGCTCTACCGAATTTATGCCTTTGAAGAATCGGAATACGACCTCGCGGTCGCCGCCGGCAAGCTCAATTCTGGCTATGTCATCGACGGCTTACCGTCGCACGGCGATGAGACATCGTCGTGAACGCGGCCGCGATTCAATGCCTGCCGTCCGCTGCGGGAGACGCAACGCGCCTGGCTTCGCGGCTCGGTGTACCGATACACGAGATCGCATTGCATCGGTTCCCGGACGGAGAATTGCAGGTGACGGTCGGCCCCGCGGCAGCAACGACAATTCTTTACGTCCCTCTCGATCGGCCCATGACAAACTCGTGGCGGTTCTGTTCGCCGCCGAAGCCTTGCGGCGCGAGGGCGCCGAGCGGCTTGTCCTGGTAGCGCCGTATCTTTGCTACATGCGGCAGGACGCAGCGTTTCAGAAAGGTGAAGCGATCAGCCAGAAAGTTATTGGCCGGCTGATCGCGGCAACCGTGGACCGTGTGATCACGGTCGATGCCCATCTCCATCGCACGCACAGCATCGGCCGCGTTTTTCCCGGGATCGAGGCCGACGATCTGTCGGCGATGCCGGCCATCGCGGACGCAGTTCGCGCGGCTGGCCTTGAGCCCGACACGGTCGTGGTCGGTCCCGACGCAGAGTCGCAGGCCTGGGTCAGTGCGCTAGCGGGCCGGCTTGGAACCGAGTGGGCGGTTGCGCAGAAGACACGCCGCGGCGACCGCTCGGTCGACATTGCGTTGGCCGATCCCAAGCTGGTCGCAGGCCGTCCGGTACTCTTGATCGACGATATTGTGTCGTCAGGGGGCACTTTGATCGTTTGCACGAAAGCGCTGGCGGCAGCCAGCGCCACAACGATCGACGTCATCATTACCCATGCCCTGTTTGCGCCGGAATTGACCCGCGAATTCATGCAGGCCGGCATTCGATCGATTCGTTCGACGAATAGCGTGCCGCATCCGACCAATGCGATCGCCCTTGATGAAATACTCGTCGCTGCATTGCGCAAAGAAATCGGCGGAACAGGCTTCGCAGGAACAACCTCATGAGCATGACACTCCGATTTTGCGGGGCGGCCCGCACCGTGACCGGCTCTTGTTTCCTGTTCCAAACCCGAACCGGGCGCCTGCTCGTCGACTGCGGCCTGTTTCAGGGCCCGAAGACATTGAAGGCGCTCAACTACAGCACCTTTCCATTTCACCCGGCCGAAATCGACACCGTCCTGCTGACCCACGCGCACATCGATCACAGCGGCTTGCTCCCGAAGCTCATCCGCGAAGGCTTCCGTGGACCGATCATGGCAACGCGCGGCACCATCGACTTGTGCTCTTATCTCCTTCCCGACGCGGGAAGCATCCAAGAATCGGAGGTCGCTGCTCTCAACCGGCGAAATACAGCACGCGGGCGCGCTGAAGTGCGTCCCATCTACACTCAGGCCGACGCCATCGCGTCACTCGATGCGCTCCGAGCGGTTGATTACGAGACATGGTTCGAGGCCACACCGGGCGTTCGCGCGCGTTACTGGAATGCCGGTCATCTGCTCGGCTCCGCGTCCATCGAAATTGAATTCGCTGGAGAGGGCAAATCCGGGCAGCCGTTGCGGGTGCTGGTCTCCGGCGACATCGGTCCCGATTCCAAGCTGCTCGAACCTAATCCCGAGGCGCCGACAGGATTAGACTATGTTATTTCGGAATCCACTTACGGCCACGTTGCTCGCCCGCCGACGACATCCGAGGCTCGACGGCAACGTCTCGCTGCGGAGGTTCGCGACGCGCACGCCGCCAACGGCCCTCTGCTCATTCCAGCCTTCGCCGTCGAACGCACGCAGGAATTGATTGTCGATCTCGTTGACCTGATGGAACACGGCGAGGTGCCCGCCGCGCCGATTTTTCTCGATTCGCCACTCGCCATTCGTGCCACCGAGGTGTTTCGGCAACATTCATCAAGCTTCAATTCCGATATCGACGTTAATCGGCTTCTCAACTCTCCGCATTTGCGCTGCACCGAGACGGTCGATGAAAGCAAGGGAATCGCGAAATTCACCGGCTTCCACGTCATTATCGCAGCGAGCGGCATGTGTGACGCCGGCCGCATCCGGCATCATCTCAAGCGCTGGCTTTGGCACCGCAATGCAACGGTGCTTTTGGTGGGCTTTCAGGCGCAAGGCACGCTCGGACCTTTCCTTGACGAAGGCGCCAAGGCGGTGCGCATCCAAGGCGAGGAAATCAAGGTCGCAGCGCGGATCCGGAACATCGATGAATACTCGGGACATGCCGACGGACCTGAACTGGCGCGCTGGATTGCGGCACGCCGCCCCATTCACCGAGGCGTATTCCTGGTCCACGGCGAAGAGCCGGCTCTCGCGGGACTGTCCGAGCGCATCGCCGAGCGGATTGTCCCGGCAGCGCAAATCTTCCGTCCGATTCTCGACGATATCTATGAGCTTTCGACCTCGGCGCCCACGCCGATTGACGTATTGCATCGCCGCCGGCTCGCGCCCGAGGCTGTCATTGCGCTCGATTGGCATAACGACATGTCGAAACTCATCCTCGACATCAATGATCGGATCGAAGCAGCCGCCGACGATCGTGCGCGCGGCGTCATCATCCGAAAGCTGCGGCGCGCCCTCGATGCGCAGGACTGAGGCCCACAACAGAGAGGCCGCCAACCGGGCGGCCTCGCATGGTTGCTGGACTTAAAATTTCGGCTGCGCCTTAACGGTGATGCCGATGGTGATGGCGATGGTGATGGTGATGCCACTGGTGGTGCCACCGGTGATCACCGTGTGCATAGGCGGGCTGAGCGACGGCACGGACCACGAAGCATGTGGCCAGGACGGCACCGACCACGATGGCGGCGACCACCAACCCATTGGCGCGGCTCGGCGTTGGGCTCGCAATCGTGCCAGCCGCGATGACCACCGCCGCGATCAGAGCAAGGAGCGTTTTCCTCATTGAATCCTCCATGTTAACCACTATTTATATGAATGCACGGCAGCGCAACGCTTTGATAAAGATCAAAGCGTAAGAGTGCTATTGGGCACGATATATGCTATGTTAATTTGCGGTTGGTAGTTTGATGTTCTGGCGAAATACAAAATGAACATACGCATCGGCCGGATCATTATTGCCGTTGTTGTCGGCATGGCGGTCGCCACGCTGCCGGCAGCGATTGGCTTTGCGGCCAATGTGCCAACAGCAACGGAAATGTCGGCGTCCGAGACGATGCCGGACTGCGACCACCACCACAACCTGCCAAGCGACAAGACGCAAAAGACCGCGAACGATTGTGCGTGCATGGCTGCCTGTGCGCTCAAGTGTTTCAATTTCACGGCAACTGTCTTCTCCGGCATCGCCTTTTCATCGCCGGCCAGCGCCGCGCTCAAGCCTGTTCGCACGCGCATCCATGTCGCGTCGCAAATGGGTAACTTGCCGTTCCGACCTCCCCGCACCTGACGCCTCTCAAGCTGCATAGCAACGCGTGAGCTGAAAGCTCGCGCGGGTATTCGGCTGCCGCTCGATGACATCGAGTGCGGCGCCGAGGAGAGAGCCATGAGGAGATCGAGAACATGAATACGAAATATTTGCTCGCCCCCGTCTTTGCGGTTGCGATGAGCCTGACCAGCGTGGCTGCGTTGGCGGGCGCGACAGACTATGCCTTCGAACCGGTCGCAGCCGAATTGAAGAAGGGCGACGACGTGGTGGTCGCCGTCCGCTTGCTGCACAAGCCGACCGGAAAGCCGGTGACGGACGCCGTCATCGTGCGGACCCGCGTCGACATGGCGCCTGATGGCATGGCGGACATGGTGTCGCCCGTAGCCCTGCTGCCAGGCAAAGAGGCGGGGGTCTACGCCTTCAAAACCGATCTGCCGATGGCGGGGCGCTACCTGCTGAGCGTGGCGGTCAAGGTGCAAGGCGAGCCGGAGACTGTCGTCGGCAAGGTCATTTTCAAAGCCGTCAAGTGAGCCGGTCGCTGCCACGTCGCGCTCCGGATTCAACCCGAGCGGTGGCCGCGCCAGCGGCCGCCGCCCCGTCACCCGCCGCTATGGCAGGCCTGAACATATCGAGACAGCCATGAACAAGATTCGCGCTGCACTCATTCTCACGCTCGGCCTCGCGACCGTGAGCGTTGCGGGCTACGGCTATAGCCATCGCTCCGCACCAGGGCCCTCGCTGAACGTTGCCCAGGCGTCCGCGGCCGAACCCGCGATCCTGTATTATCGCGATCCGGGCGGCGCGCCGTCATGGTCGGCTAGCCCAAAGAACGACGCGCAAGGCCGCGCCTACCTTCCCGTCTACGACGACGCGGAGCCGAAGTTCGACCCGCCCCCGGCCCCGGCCGAGCCGAAGGCCGCGCAAGGCGAACGCAAGATCCTCTTCTACCGCAATCCGATGGGGCTGCCCGACACCTCGCCGACGCCGAAGAAGGACTCGATGGGGATGGATTACATCCCTGTCTATGAAGGCGACGAGCAGAGCGACGGCAAGACCATCAAAGTGAGCCTCGATCGGATTCAGCGCAGTGGCGTACGCACTGAACCGGCGCAAGCTCGTGTCCTCGTTCGCGCGCTGCGAGCGGTGGGCACCGTCGCGATCGACGAGCGCCGGGTGACCATCGTGACGATGCGGTCGGACGGTTATGTCGAGGACTTGTTCGTCAATACCACCGGTCAACTCGTGCGCGCCGGCGAACCGCTGTTTCGGGTCTACAGCTCGGATATTCAACAGGCGCTCAGCGACTTGCTGGTGGCCAGGAGCTGGGCCCAGCGCGGCTCCGCGGAAGTGGGCTCGGGGAAATCCCTTGAAGGTTCCATGCAGCGGCTGCGCAACCTCGGTGTGCCGGAGAACCGCATCCGCGAAATCCGCGACAGCGGTGCCATCCCTCGGACCATCGACTGGCTGGCGCCGGCCGGCGGCACGGTCATCGCCAAGCGGATCATCAACGGTCAACGTGTCGTCGCCGGCGACGAACTCTATCGGATCGTCGATCTGTCGAATCTCTGGGTGATCGCCGATGTCGCCGAAGGCGATCTCGCCGACATCAAGCCGGGCATGCGTGCCACGGTGACGTTTCGGGCCTATCGCAACCAGCCGGTCGATGGCGTCGTGACCTTCATCTATCCGGAAGTCAGGCCGGAAACGCGCACCGCCCGCGTCCGTATCGAAGTCGCCAACCCGGATCAGCGGCTGAAGCCGGACATGTACGCCGACGTCGTGTTTCACGTCGAAGCAGACCGGGCGCCCGTCACCACGGTTCCGACCAGCGCCATCATCGACACCGGAACGCGACAAATCGTGCTGGTGGCCAAGGGCGAAGGCCGCTTCGAGCCACGGCCAGTCAAGCTCGGCCGTCGCGGCGATGGCTATGTCGAAATTGTCGAGGGCCTGCGACAAGGCGAGGAGATCGTCACCACCGCGACCTTCCTCATCGACGCGGAGAGTAACCTGCAGACGGCGCTCAAAACCTTCATTGAGCAGGAGCAAGCAAAGTGATTGCGGCTCTCATCCGCTGGTCGGCGCGCAACCTGGTCCTGGTTGGATTTGCAGGCATCTTCTTGACGCTTGCGGGCTTGTATGCGGTGTCGCGGGTGCCGCTCGATGCCATTCCCGATCTGTCAGATGTTCAGGTCATCGTCTACACGGAATATCCCGGGCAGGCTCCACAAGTTGTCGAGGATCAGGTGACCTATCCGCTGACGACGGCCATGCTGAGCGTGCCGAAATCGCGGGTCGTGCGCGGGTTCTCGTTTTTTGGGGTGTCGTTCGTATACGTGATCTTCGAGGACGGCACCGACCTGTATTGGGCGCGCTCGCGCGTGCTCGAGTACCTCAATTCGGCCGCCCGCCGGCTGCCGACCGGGGTCGCGCCGAGCCTCGGCCCGGACGCGACCGGCGTCGGCTGGGTCTACCAATATGTCGTGCGTGGCCCACAAAAGAGCCTGGCGGAACTGCGCAGCATTCAGGATTGGTACATCCGCTACGGCCTTGCCAAGTCGGAGGGCGTCGCCGAGGTCGCCAGCGTCGGCGGATTCGTCAAGCAATACAGCGTGGTGATCGATCCGCGCCGGCTGCAATCGCTCGGCATACCGCTGTCGAAAATTCGCGACGCATTGCGTTCGAGCAATATCGACGTCGGCGGCCGCACCATCGAGCTCGCCGAAACCGAATTCGTGGTGCGTGGGCGCGGCTACATCAAGAGTCTCGCCGATCTCGAGCAGATCGTCGTCAAGAACGAGCGCGGCGTACCGGTGCTGCTGCGCGACGTGGCGCGGGTCGAGCTGGCGCCGGACGAGCGCCGCGGCATCGCCGAATTGAACGGCGAAGGAGAAGCCGTTACCGGCATCGTGCTGCAACGCTTCGGGGAGAACGCGCTGTCCGTCATCAAGAACGTCAAGGAGCGGCTCGCCGAACTCACGCCGAGCCTGCCACAAGGCGTCACCCTTGACGCAGTGTATGACCGCTCGGACCTGATCTATCGCGCCATCGACACGCTCAAGCGGACCCTGATCGAGGAAAGTATCATCGTCGCGCTGGTCTGCGTGGTGTTTCTGCTGCATGTGCCCAGCGCGCTGGTGGCGATCATCACGCTGCCACTCGGCGTGCTGATCGCCTATCTGTGCATGTACCTGTTGGGTTTGAGCTCGAACATCATGAGTCTCGGCGGCATCGCCATTGCCATCGGCGCCATGGTCGATGCGGCGATCGTGATGATCGAGAACGCCCACAAGCACCTCGAGCGCGCCGCGCCCGGCAAGCCGAGAAGCGAGGTGCTGATCGAAGCGGCGATCGAGGTCGGGCCAGCGCTGTTCTTTAGTCTGTTGGTCATCACCGTGTCGTTCCTGCCGATCTTCGCGCTGGAGGCGCAGGAAGGCCGCATGTTCAAGCCGCTGGCCTACACCAAGACTTTCGCCATGGCGGCGGCGGCGTTGCTGTCGGTGACGCTGGTCCCCGCGCTGATGCTGCTGTTCGTGCGCCGCCGTATCATGCCCGAGCACAGGAACCCGGTGAACCGCGCACTGATCTGGATCTATCGGCCGGTGATCCGCACCGCGCTGCGTTTCAAGACCGCAACCATCCTGATCGCGCTCGTCGTGCTGCTCGGCAGTCTGTGGCCGGCCTCGCGGCTCGGCAGCGAGTTCATGCCCACTCTCAACGAGGGCACCCTGTTCTACATGCCGACCACGCTGCCGGGTCTGTCGGTCACCAAGGCGGCCGAGCTGCTGCAAACCCAGAACAAGATCATCAAAACGTTCCCCGAGGTTGTATCCGTGTGGGGTAAGGCCGGACGCGCGACCACGGCCACCGATCCGGCACCGACCGAGATGTTCGAGACCGTGATCAACTTGAAGCCGGAGGCCGAATGGCGGCCCGGCATGACCACCGACAAGTTGATCGCTGAGCTGGACAAGGCGCTGCAGTTTCCCGGCGTATCGAACGCTTGGACGATGCCGATCAAGGCGCGCACCGACATGCTCGCCACCGGCATCCGCACGCCGGTCGGCGTCAAGGTCTACGGCACTGATCTGGCCGAGATGGAGCAGGTCGCCCGCCAGATCGAGGCGGCGGTGCGCACGGTGCCGGGCACGACCAGCGCCTTCGCCGAGCGCATCCTCGGCGGCTATTATCTCAACATCGATCCCAACCGCGCGCAGCTGGCGCGTTACGGCCTGATGATCACCGACGTGCAAGACGTGATCGCCACCGCGCTCGGCGCCGAAGCAGTGACGACGACGGTCGAGGGCCGCGAGCGCTACACGGTCAGCATCCGCTATCCGCGCGAGTTGCGCAGTGACCCACAGGCGATCGCCAGCCAGGTGCTGATCCCGCTGGCGAACGGCGGCACGGTGCCGCTCGGGGAAGTGGCCAAGGTCGAGCTGGCCAAGGGGCCGTCCACCATCCGGACCGAGAACGCGCAACTGGCCGCCTATATCTACATCGATCTGCGCGACCGCGATCTAGGCTCCTATGTGGCCGACGCCCAGAAGGCGGTGGCAGCGCAGGTCAAGTTGCCGCCCGGCTATTACGTGACCTGGAGCGGCCAGTTCGAATACATGGAGCGCGCAAAGGCGCGCCTCAAGATTGTCGTGCCGATCACGGTGCTGATCGTTTTCCTGCTGCTGTATCTCAACTTCCGGCGGGTGACCGAGACCTTGATCGTCATGCTCTCGGTTCCGTTCGCGCTCGCCGGCGGACTGTGGCTGATGTGGTGGCTCGGCTTCAACCTTTCGGTTGCCGTCGCGGTCGGGTTCATCGCGCTTACCGGTGTCGCCGCCGAAACCGGCGTGGTGATGTTGATTTATCTCGATAACGCGCTCACGGCGTTGCAAGCGCAGCGCGCGGCGGAAGGGCGGCCATTCACGCATGACGATCTTTATGCCGCGATCATGGCCGGTGCGGTCGACCGCGTGCGTCCAAAGATGATGACGGTTGCCGCCATTATGGCGGGACTGCTGCCGATCATGTGGAGCCACGGCACCGGGGCCGAGGTGATGCAGCGCATCGCGGTGCCGATGATCGGTGGCATGGTGTCGTCGACGGTGCTCACGCTCGTCGTCATTCCGGCGATCTACGCGCTGGTCAAGGGCATTGCGATACGCCCATCGCCTTTAGCCCCCGCGCTTCAGCGGCCATAATGTTTGGACCTGGCGCAACCATAAATTGTTGGGGCACCAAGAGGACCTGTCACCTCCTGCGGGCCATGCCTGTTCAACCGAGGCGAAGCGGACATGGCGCTTACGTTCTGCTACAGGCACTTGCGATACCCCGCCCGCGGTCCGCCCGGCCGATCGCTTGAAAAGTGGCGTGGGCGAAATTGATGCCAACGAAAACGGAGCAGTCATGATCAGAGTCTTTTTGGCGGCCATGTGCATGGTCCTGTTCGCCGCAACCCTGCAGGCCGGCAGCCTCGACGATCTCAAGGCCGCGAATGCGGCGGTGGAAAAAGGCAACGCCGACGAGGCCATCCACATGTTCACCCAGGCGCTGGCGGCCGGCGATCTTTCGCCCGCCGATCAAGTCGCCGCCCGCAAGGGGCGGGGCGGCGAATACTCCGCCAAGAGCCTGATCGCCGACGCCTTCCAACGACGCGACGACGCGCGCCGCCTGCGCGACAACGCCATCGACGATTTCACCGCCGCGCTCCGCCTCAAGGCCGATGACAACGACCTCTACCTCGCGCGCGGACAAGACCACCACATGAACGGCCAGTATGATCAGGCGATCGCCGATTTCGATGCGGCGCTGAAGCTGAAAGACTCGCCGCTCGTCCTCATCCAGCGCGGCGCCAGCTACCGCGCCAAGGGCGACTACGATCGCGCGGTCGCCGACTACACGGCCGCGCTTGCCGCCAATACCCAGGGTGCCGGCCTGGACGGCTGGGAGATCTATAACGAACGCGGCTACGCCCAATTCCTTGCCGCGCGCTACGCCGCCGCCGCCGCCGATTTCGACAAGGCGCTGACGCTGGGCTCGAACTCACGCACCGGCGACGTGCTGTGGCTTCCCTACCAAGCGGCCTGGCTGCACATCGCCCGCGCCAGGGCGGGCCAGAATGACGCCGAGGAGCTCGCCCGCAACGCCGGCAAGATCGACCTGAAGCAATGGCCCGGCACGCTGATCGCGTACTTTCTCGGCCAGGTGAAGTTTGAGCAGATGACGCCACCGTCGAGCCACGGCTCGATGGGGCGCGCGCGAGAGTGCAACCTGTCGTTCTTTACCGGCGAGCACGCACTCATCAAAGCTGACGGTACGGAAGCCGCGCGGCTGTTCCTGCGCGCGCGCGAGGTGTGCAATATCCACACCTTGCACTACCTTGCCGCCGGGATTGAATTAAAGCGCCTGGGGAAGTGAGAGCGGGCACCGCTATCATTGCCTGTTTTGCGCCAGACGCTCCAATGTCGGCGTTTGGCGCGGCACAAAAAAACTCGCGCTAAATACAGGACAGTGCTGCGCCGATCCGAAGTCCGGCGCGGCAATGTTCGCTAAATACTTTTGCGTCAGAAGGGGCAAATCAGCGAGACGTGCCCGCCGCCACTCCTACCGCCTGCGACGGCGATAAATTAGCCACGGGCTGCTTTTTTGGCTTCCGCGGCACGGCCACTGTTGCCGACGACGCCGCAGCTTCCACCGAGCTAGGTGCATCCTTCAGAGGCCCCTGCTCCGGTCCGCCATTCAATTCCCGAAGGCCCTCAACGAGTTCCTTTGGTTCCAGCCAAATAAAAGCGGGAACCTTCAAACCCATTAATCCCGCAACATCCCGGCCGAATCCGACGCAGTTACGCCAGAGCGCATGCCATAGCGGCGGATCGGCCTTAATTTTCTCGATGTATGTGGTGAGTTTCTTGTATTCGGCGGCGTCCAACATGACGCGATAACGGGCGGTTACATACTTTTCTTCAAGATCGCCGTCACTGGCCCCCATTTCGGATGGCACAAACAAAAGGTGCCCGATCGTCCAGTTAAAAACACTGCAATTTTCGCAGTCGTTGGCGTCGCCAGCCGGATGGAGGCCCGCGATATCACTCTTTATGATTTCGCCGCGCGCGTTCACTTGTCCATACAGCACATACATATGGCCGTAGCTCGCAGCGTTGCGGCCTCGAAACTCGACGAAATACGGCTTGGCAAGGCTATAGGTCGCTTTGCCGTTGGTGGCTGACCGCTTCGTGTTTGAAGACTTGGTTGCCGCCGACGGTGCAGCGCTGATTGCGGTTGCGGTCTTGACGTCGTCTGCGCTGGCCGGAGACGCCGTTAGCCCCAATGAGATTGCGGCTACACTGACGCCGACCAGGATGCTGATGCTCCGGCAGAGCTTGTAAGAATACCGCATTACCGGCTCCCTAACCTTGACTGAGGTTAGCACCTCACCTTGATAACACTCAACGATCGACCGCCTGCGCAGCAGGCCACCCTGAGCTACCGGGAACTCCCAGAGCCAGTGATCGAAAACCTTAGCCCTTCACGACAAGACAAGAAAAGGCACGGCACTACGCCGGCCTGTTCTCGTCATTGTCGCGCGAGGTTAAGTTTAGCCCTTGGTCTGAACAACCGGGGCTTTACCTTTACCTTTACCGATCGGCGCTTTGCCTTTGCCGGCGCAACCAGCGACGCCCAAGGCGAGAACGGCCGTGCAGATTATGACTAGGAATTTCTTCATGACGCACCCCAGTTATTGCTTCTTCGAGTTAACGCTCCAATTTAGTATAGGCCTTCCGAATTGTGAGCTAGTGCGAAAAAGTCACACTCCACAATATTGTACAAAAAGGCCCATTTTTGCTCCGATTTGGCGTCCCGACCGTTGCAGCTATGCGCTTGAAAGCAATAGCCTTTCCAGCGTTGGATTTGAAACAAACAAAGAACAGCCGCCCTCGGTCGTGAAAATACGCCATGCACACGATAATCAGGATTGAGCGGTCATGGCGCCACGGCCCCCACCGGGAAAGTCCGCCGGCGAGCGGGACCCGGTCATTAGAACTCTTCGCAGCTGCCGACTAAAGGATAGCGATTAGGATAGGCCGTCTTGAGCGCGGCTTCGACAACCTTGAGCGCGGCTTCGCATTCTTGTTGAGTATTATATCGCGGCGATGGTTTTCGCTCAATGCCCGGGGGGCGCTCGAAAAATTGCCAATACGCCAATGCCGGGGTTGCCAAGAGGGCAACTATCGCAATGCCGCTGCCAAGCAGCAGGACGGTGACTATTCGCGACTTCATCACGGTTCCTTTTCCCTCATAAAATTCGTTTCTGGCCAAACTTGTCGGATGACCGTCAAAGGATGCGCCCCACGACCGGAAAATTCTCCACTCGGCAAAAAATGTCCAGCGAAATTGCCCGAATTTTATTTTGCCGCGTGGTCCAAAAAACAAAGGCTCGGTCGAACCATAGCGAGTTCACCGCAATACGACGACAGTCGTGCCGAAACTGACGCGTTCATACAGATCCATAATGTCTTGATTGTACATGCGGATGCATCCATGGGACACGAACCCGCCGATCGAGCCGGGAGCGTTGGTGCCATGGATTGCGTATTCGCCGCCACCGCTCAGCGTCATCGCCGCGGCCCCCATCGGGTTGTGCGGACTGCCGCCCGGGATGACATCCGGCAGCCGGGCATAGTCCCTTCTGATCGAGGCCGGCGCCGACCATCCCGGACTGATGTATTTCCCGTTGATGGAGGCCGTCCCCGACCAGGCCATGCCTCGCCTGCCGACACCCACCGGATAGCGGATCGCCTGTCCGTCGCTAATAACGTAATAGAGGCGCCGCTCGTTCGTCTTTATGACGATCGTGCCCGCCGAATAGCCATTGAAGCGGACGATCTCCCGGGCACTGGACGGCGTGGGCGCCAGGATGCCTGCGGTTATAAACGCCAAAATACCCAATAAAATGACACGCATGTTTAGGCCTGGCCCGGTTCATGTGTGAGCGGTGAAACCCGTAGATATTGTAGCGTGTAATAATTCCACTGCAGGGTAGGCTCCGTCAAGATTTGACTTGAATTCCAGTCGTCCGAAAGTAAACACGCGCGCCAAATCAAAGAAGACAAGACTTCGCGGAAATTGTCGTTTCCGGCAATCGAGCAATGGTATGATATCGTTATGACGAAGACCGTCGCTGCACTCATCTGGTTCGCCGGCCTCGTTGGATGGTACATCATTCGCCGCCCATCTGAACGTAAGGCGAGGAAGATGGGCGTGAGTAGGTCCCTCCTGGATTGGCGGGAGTGGGTGCTTCTCGCAAGTGCAGCGTCCGGCTTGTTCCTGATCCCAGCCGCGTACGTCTTGACCGGATTTCCAGAGTCGCTTGATCGCCCGTTTATCCCGGCGATCGGCTGGTTGGCGCTATTGCCGCTCGGCGGGGCATTATGGCTGTTTCGCCGTAGTCACGTCGATCTCGGCCGGAATTGGTCCGTCACGCTGAAAGTCCGGGAACATCATGTTTTAGTAAAAACCGGCGTCTATCGGCTTGTTCGACATCCGATGTATTCTTCGTTTTTCCTTTTGGGCCTCTCTCAAATGTTATTGTTGCCAAATTGGCTTGCGGGCGCATCCGGACTTATCGGGGCCGGCCTGCTTTTCGTTTTTCGTGTATTTCGAGAAGAGCGGATGATGCTTGAATCCTTTGGCGATGAATATCGCTCCTATATGGCCGGCACGAAGCGCATCATTCCTTGGATAATATAGTACTACGGGACACACCACGGAGATAACCGATGCGCGGGCGAGCCATCCGATTGTCGGTACCGCGGCGCATGGTGATCGACCTGCTGCATTTTGCGGCGGCCGTCCCTACCATTCCCGTGCAGCGGCGGATGTCGATTGGACCGGTTGCCGCTGCGAGGGCCGCTTGCCGGGAACGGCCGCGGTGGACCGCCATATTCGCCAAAGCCTATGCGCTGGTTGCCCGCGAGTTTCCTGATCTGCGGCGGGCCTATGTCAAGATTCCCTGGCCGCACCTGTACGAATATCCCGCGAGCAACGGCAACATCGTCATCGAACGGGATTACCGGGGCGAGCCCAGCGTCTTCTCGATCACAGTCAAGGACCCGGCGGCGTATGCGTTGCGTGACCTGAGTCGTCTCATCCAGCACGCCACCACCGCGCCGGTTGAAGACATCAAGGACTATCGCCGGATGCTGCGGATCACTGGCCTGCCGCGCCCGCTGCGTCGGCTGCTGTGGTGGCTTGGCCTGAACATCGGTCGGCAGCGGGCGAACTACTTCGGGACATTCGGGCTTTCGGTCTATTCCGCACTCAACGCCGAATCGCTGCACCCACTTACACCTTTGACAACATTGCTGAATTACGGGGTCATCAGCAGCGACGGCGATGTGAATGTGCGGATTATCTATGATCACCGGGTGATGAACGGGGCGACCGTGGCCCGGGCGCTGGCGCGACTGGAGGAAATCCTCAACACGGTCGTTGCAGGAGAACTGAGGTCGCTGGAGCAATTGGGCAGCAAAAATGAAAAAACCTGAAGGTTGGCTTCGGATTGGATACTTTCCAGGACCAAGCGGGCTCAGGACGGGATTACAAGCTCTGCAACTATCGGCTTTATCGGCATTATTTTGACGCGGTGTCTCGTTGCCAGCCATAAACGGGGTGTAAAATGGGAAAATACGCGCGAGTGTGGCTTTTGTGCACTAGAGGCAATTGATGGCTTTGCTGTACTAATCAGATGTGGGGATGGCTCGGCCGTGGCCACCTTTCTTGTTTGAGCGGCCTCCGTGGAGATTGTGGCGTCGTGAGATTTTCAGCAGTTCTAGCTTTTGTAGTCCTTACAGCTTTATCGCTTGGCGGCTGTGCATCCAGTGGTGCACCGGAAGCTGCCCAAGCATCCGTTCCGGCGAAGGCCACGCAAAATCGCGAAGCGCGGGCGAGCGAACCGTGGTCGATGCACACCCCCTTCGGGATAATCTACAACCGCATTCCGAGCGAAGGGGTGGATTATCCCACCAAGCACGCGTCAGGGACCATCATCGTCGACACCGGCAAACGGCGGCTCTACTACGTGCTAGGCGGTGGCAAGGCGATCAGCTATGGCATCGCCGTCGGCATGGAGGGCTACGGTTGGTCGGGCGTCAGCACGATCTCCGCCAAGCGCGAATGGCCGGACTGGACGCCGACGCCGGGTATTCTGGCGCGCTTTCCCAAACTGCCCCGTCATATGGATGGCGGTCCGGATAATCCGCTCGGTGCGCGGGCGCTGTATCTCGGTGCCTCGCTTTACCGCATCCATGGCACGAATGAGCCTTGGAAGCTCGGTGGCAGCGTATCATCGGGCTGCATTCGCATGTCCAATGACGACGTGATTGACCTGTACAATCGAGCAAAGGTCGGCGCGACGGTGATCGTGCAGCGGTGATATCCGCCCGCCGAAATACTCATTCAAGAGCAATGGCCGCTTTTATCCAAAAATGCGGCGATAGGCCGCTTGGCTCTTATTGCGGATACACATCTGCTCGAAGCATCTAATATTAGTAGCGTGCCGCCATTCGCGCGCGCCACACGGCGTTGATAGTCCCGGTTTGGCAGCAAGCTGATCTGCTCCCCAATATCCGCACCGGATTTTGAGCAGAGTCCATTGTTGGCACGTACCTCGGTGGGAAAGCAGGGCCGCAGAAAAATCGCACCCGCAGAAAAGACATTTCGATCTCTCGCCGTTTTCTAAGGTTCAAAGGTCGCGCGCGAGATGTCTCAATATCTGCGCGTTTTGTGCGGATTGTCCGCGGCAGAGAACGACCTACGAGACGCAGGTGGCGGAGGGAGTGGCATGCGAACGCTCGTTACGTTTTGCACTCGCAAGCGATCGACGAACTGCCGCTTAAAAACGCGCAAATGAGGACGACACCGAGAAACAGTCGTTTGGTATCGCCGGGCCTCGGCGCGCGCGATTTCAGCGAGGTGCCGAAGACATGATCCCACACGCGGTCGTCATCTGCTGGTAATCTCATTGGTCGAGACTTTTCGCTGCACCAGCGACAATGACGAAGACTGTGACCTCAGTTCGTCACGGAGAGGGCGCCACACCGAAAAGCACATCCGCAATCGGGGGATGATCGGCCGGGTAATCGGTGTCCGCACACCACGGCAGCGCGGTGGCGACATCGTCCACCCCCAAGGCGGCGAGCTGGTACGGCACACCGTCCCCGTACTCAATATGCCCACTGCCCATAATACCGACGACCAGCGGCCGTTGCCCATCGCGCCGCGCGCCCGCGATCGCCTCGGCCATGGCGCGGTCCCAGAACAGCTGGGCGCGGACGAAACGCTCGAACGGTTTTGAATCCGCGCGGGCGTCCTGGCCAGCACCCGGATGCTTCTTAAACCACTCGAACAGGCGGTCGCGATAGGGCGAAGAGGCCGGCGCAGGATCGCCGACGCCCTCCCGCTCGGTGCTCGGCACAGAGGCTAATCCTTGTGCTGCAACGCGGCGGTTCGTCGCCCGATCGACATTGAGCGCCAGCATCGGCAAGCGATGCATGCGGGCAAAATGGAACAGCGGCAGATAGAGTTCGCCGGCGATGCCCCAGATCTGCGGCCAATCGACCTCGCGCAGGAAGGTGGTTTCGTTCAGTTCGCCCTTGGACCAGCGGTCAAGCACCGGCTGGACGCGCCGCGGGAACATCTCGAACCCGAGGACCATGTCGGGTCGGCGGCTGAACAGCGCCGCGATCGTGTGGAGTTGCCAGCGATGGTGCTCCGCGTCATCGTGCGACTCACCGAGTAGCACGACCCCGCGCTTAGCGAGTGCCACGAACACATCATCTCGTTTTTCGTTGCTTCCGGGATAGACCCAGGCACCCACAGGCACGCGGCGGCCGGACGCCGCAGCGCCGATACCGAGCAGTCCAACTGGGCTTGCTGGCACGAAACTCGACGCAAGCAAGAGCAAGTGAATTGATGTGGCTCTCATAGGACCCCATGCTGATGGCGTGGCGAGCGGAGCACCATCGTACCCTGTGCGCGGGATTTCGCGAGTTTCAATCGCAGGGATCCGACCAATAACATTGAGGAGCGATCCTTAGGTCGCCACCGGGATGCTGCGACCGCGACAACGATGTTCGTGGCGGCTTCATTCCATTCAACAAGGCCGAAATGGCCCACTTCAATCGCCACAACTTTGGCCGAAAGCTGAATGTTACTTCATCAAACGGTGTTAAAATCCGTTGACCCTTACAGAATTGTAACTTACCGATGTATTCGGCTTGCGTTTTACTTGAATGTCACGGGAACGTTTCAGGAGACAATGCCATGTGGAAGAAAGCTTTCGTCGGCGCGGCCGCGCTTATCATCGCGGGATCGATGACCGTCTATGCGCAGCAACGGCCGGAAGCGCCGGTCGGTATTGGTGGTCCGGGCAGCCCGGACGGCGGGCGCCCGAGCGCGGAGGACATGGGCACGTTCGCCGATGCGCGCATCGCAGCGCTGCATGCGCGACACCAGCTCAACGCGGAGGATATGGCCGCGTTCGCCGATGCACGCATCGCGGCGCTGCATGCGGGACTCAAGCTCAACGCGGATCAGGAAAAGATCTGGCCGGCTTTCGAGCAGGCATTGCGCGATTTCGGCAAGATGCGGATGGACGGGTTTGCCGCTGCGCGCGACCAGCAGCCGTCCTCTGATCCGGTTCAGCGGCTACAGCGCCAGGCCGATGCCTTGAGTGCGCGTGGCGCCGCTTTGAAGGGCCTCGCCGACACGCTGGCGCCCCTTTATCAGAGCCTCGACGACGGGCAAAAGCGCCGTTTCACGATACTGGCGCGTTTCATGCGACCGTATCAACCGCATCTCGGCATGGGGCGGGGCGAAACGGATGGTCGCGGCGGAATGCGCGGCGGCGATAATTTTCGCGGCAGTCCGCACGACTTCGGCCGCAGTCAGGGCATGCGCGATTAGGATATCTTGACGCTTCAATTATCGGCCAGAATTCCGACTCTGGCGACAAACGCGACCCGGTTCCGTTCGTATGATCTGGGGCAAAGCCGGCGACGGTGCCGGCAGGATCGCCTCGGGCATGGCGCAGCCCTTCGGCTTCTTGCAATGGATGTGGCTGACGAAACCGTTGCTTGCCAGGAACGCCTCGTTGACCGCCGATCGGTACGCGGTATCGGCCCACACCCCGCTCGCCGTATTGGTCTTGTCGAGTAAGCCTTCGCGCAGACGGCGACCCTCATAGGCAGCCGCGTCTGTCGCTGCCCATTGGCGGATGAAGCCGAAGCCGCGATCGATCAAAACGTGGTTCTGATACCCGAACAGCGGAATCGCCAGATCGACCGGCGGCATTGAACCGTCCTCGCGCGGCTTGGCCTTGGTGAACTTGACCGTCCAGCCCGCATCGCAGTCCTTCTGGCGCAGCTTGGCCGGCTTGTCCTTCCAATCCTCCGGGACGCAGCCTTGCCTGATCGCCTTCTTCTCGTCCTCGCTGTTGCGCTGGCGCGGCGCGGCAATCAGGCTGGCATCAACGATCTGCCCCGACATCGCGATGTAGCCGGCCTGCCTCAGCGTTGTATCGCAGCGCTCAAACAGCGTCTTGATGGCGCCGGCATCGGTGAGTCTCTCGCGGAACAGCCAGATCGTGCGGGCATCCGGAACACGGTTTTCAAGCCCCCAGCCCCAGGAACCGCATGAACGATAGTCGGTCGTTGATAAGAAACTCGGCGCGCTCGTCGGAGAGGTTGTTCGTCGCCTGGATGATGAGGATCTTGAACATCATCACCGGATCGAATGGCGGTCGTCCGCCTTGCACCCCATCCGAGTAAGCAAGCGCCGCATTCAGGTCCGGGCGGAACAGCTCGAAATCCACCGCTGCCCGGAACGCTTCGAGCTGATCGCCGAGATCGCTCAGCCGCTTCAGCCGATCATTGACGTCGAAAAATCCCCGTTGCCCTTGCATGGGTTCAACTCCGAATCCATCCAACCCAATGGAATCAGAAATGCCGCCGATTTGCCAGGTAACCATCCATCTGGCAAAAATGACCACCTCTTCTGGCCCTTCTCGGACTCGGCGTAACACCTAACTTGAGTCCGAAAAGCGCGGAATAGCGGACATTAGCCGGCTACCGACTAATTCAATTTATGAGAACGCGCCCTAAATAGACTGACGGCGGTCCGCTCGTTCCAATTCGGCCTCACATCCCCGCCGATATGCTCGCACCGCTCGCACCGCAAGCGCGGGCCAAATGATGGCACCGCTGTCCTGTCGGGATAACTATCCACGTCCAAAATAAATTGATGATTGCAGCGCGCACTGGGCACCAAACGGCGAGCGTATGGACTCCGTTCTCGCGCATGTTGCCGAGAGTTATTGGTTGGATAACGCGGCGCATCACTTGCATCGTAAGTCTTCAGCAGGGTGGTCGATGCGACAAGCCGTCCTCGCCATCGTCAGTGCAGTCGACGATGGCGAGAAACGGCTGAGTGGGACGCTTGCCGCATAGCCCCCCGTGCCAATTGAATTTCCCCGGGCCTGCCATCGGCCCGGGGATTGCTATTGCTAGAGATGATCAGTCGCGCGGCGGCGACGATCTTAACAACGTTGCCTTGTCAGTCAGCGTTGAGGCCTTGGATCGTCCAGTCGGTTGACACCGTGCCGAGGCTTCCCCCTGCAGTGCTCGACGCCCCATCCATGAACCACACCGCTGTATTGCCGCTGGTGTCGCGCCAGAGAATGTCGCTCTTGCCGTCGTGGTTGAAGTCTCCGGTTTCGGCGACGGACCAGCTGGTCGGCACCGAGCCAAGAAATGCACCCCCTAAGTTTCTAATGCCGTTCATGAACCACACCGCCAGGTTCCCGCTGGTGTCGCGCCAGAGAATGTCGCTCATGCCGTCACCGTTGAAGTCGCCGGTGCCGATGATGGACCAACTGGTTGGCACCGTGCCGATGCTTCCCCCTCCGATGGTCGATATGCCGTTCATGAGCCAGATCGCGGTGTTGCCGCTGGTGTCGCGCCAGAGAATGTCGCTCATGCCGTCGCCATTGAAGTCGCCGGTGCCGACGATGGACCAGCTGGTTGGCACTGTGCCGATGCTTCCCCCTCCGGTGCTTGACGTGCCGTTCATGAACCAGATCGCGGTGTTGCCGCTGGTGTCACGCCAGAGAATGTCGCCCTTGCCATCGCCGTTGAAGTCGCCGGTACCGACGATGGACCAGCTGGTTGGCACTGTGCCAATGCTGCCCCCTCCGGTGATGCTCGACGTGCCGTTCATTAACCAGATCGCGGTGGCGCCGCTGGTGTTACGCCAGAGGATGTCGCTATTGCCATCGCCGTTGAAGTCGCGCTGTCCGACGATGGACCAGCTGGTTGGCACCACGCCGAGGTTTCCCCCTGCGATGCTCGACATGCCGTTCATCAACCACATAGCCACGTGCGCAATGTGCTTGCCGAAGATGGGACGCCGAAAGAGTTCTTGCTGACCGACTATGCGTTTGAGCTGTGGCGCGCCACGACCGGAGCCGCGACCCCGGCCCCGGACGGCTTCGTCACGACCGCCGACCTCCCTGTCAAAGCCCATCTCGCCATACAGGCCGCACTGCAACCGTTCGTCGACAACTCGATATCCAAGACCATCAACGTGCCGGAACACTGCCCGTTCGACGAGTTCAAGCGGATCTATGATCTGGCCTATGACATGCACCTGAAGGGCTGCACCACGTTCCGGCCCAATCCGGTGACGGGCGTGGTCCTGAGTGAAGAGGCGGCTGGTGTCGAGGCCCCGCACTGCTGCGTCCTTGAGCGCGAAGCGGACTGATTGAAGACTTGCACTGGCAACTGGCCCTGCCCTGCCCTGCCCTGCCAAGCCAAGCCAAGCCAAGCCAAGCTGCCCACTTGATATTGACCTGAGTCAACTCATTCAGTCTTTTCCTGCGTAAAACGCGGGAACTCTCAAGGTGGAGAGACCACATGTACGGCCAAGGACGAGAACTCGAAATCGGCAATGCGACCAGCGCTATCCTGATCTCATTGTTGCAGGCCCTGATCGATAAGGGCGTCTTCTCGACCGCCGAAGTTCGCGCGCTCCTGACTAAAGCTGCAAGCGATCTCGGGCCGCACGAATACACGGCCCCCGTTAAGGGCGCGATCGGCGTCATCCTTGACGATATTCTGCCGAAATTCCCCGAGAACGGTGGCGACTGATCACGCTCTGTCCCTGGACATATCGACATGGCAGCGA
>Ga0208355_1000111_pt1 | contig 39696 bp, 38 predicted proteins | sample NGESurdeep072012_6_FD_184458 | JGI IMG/M metagenome (GOLD analysis project Ga0208355, IMG submission 184458) | Arctic peat soil microbial communities from Barrow, Alaska - NGEE Surface sample 210-3 deep-072012 (SPAdes) | ecosystem: Environmental > Terrestrial > Soil > Wetlands > Peat ... | reverse complement strand
AGCCGGCAACCAGATCCAGCAGAGACATGAATGCCTTGCGGAGAAACTTCTGCAGCTCCCACCGGAAGATGGTCGCCTCCGGAACCGGGAGCAATCTCAGCGTCGGGATGTCGAGGTGTTCATGGAGGAGCGCCCTCAGACTTTGGGCGCGAATAAAGACCCACTCGAAGGTCCACAGCGTGATCAATGCCAAGCCTGTGACCGGATGCCCGGTCGTCGCGGTAATGGCAAATACGCCACCCCCAAATGCAATGGACAAAACACCACGGAAAAACCACCCCAGGTTGGCGTGCTTTCGGAATTTTTTGGCCTGGCGATACTCCTTTTTCAATTCACGCGATTCGCGAATGGCCCTTTTTACGCCACGGCGAAGCTGCCTCTGAAACTGGGGCGAGTGCAGCTTCATGACTTGCTTTCCCGCAACTGGCGGAACATTTCCTGCAGCACGTTGTCCTTGTCCGAGGCCTGCTGCCGCAGTCGCTCCAGCGTGTCAAACGCGCGGATGGCGCCCTTGTGGATGAGGCAGACGCGGTCGGAAAACCGCTCGGCCACGTCGAGGATTTGGGTGGAATAAATGATCGTCCGGCCGCGTTCGGCTGCCGCGCGGGCATACCGCTTAAACGCATCAATGCCTTGCGGATCCATGCCCGAGGCGAAAGGTTCATCCAAAAGCCAGATTTCGCGGTCGGCGGCCAGCAGGGCCACCAAGCCGGCCTTGTAAGCCTGGCCGCGGGAGAGCGAATACACCGGACGCAACGCCAGCGGCAGCAGGTCGAATTCACGGAGCAGTTCCAGGACACGTTTCTCACTGCCTTCACCGTCGGCATCATACAGCCGCAGGACCATCGCGATGTTGCGCAAAACCGAGTGTTCCCAGAAGAGGAAGGGAAAATCGGGGAGGAGATACATGCGCCGACGTAGGTCCAGCCGGTCGCGGCGGAATTCCTGGTCATCAAAAAAGACCTCGCCCTTGTCCGGCGCGGCGATGCCGGTGAGGCAACGAATGAGGGTCGTTTTACCGGCCCCATTCGGGCCCAGCAAACTCACAATCTGGCCCGGCTCAATCACCAGCGACACATGATCCAGCGCGCGCAGCGACTGGTAGGATTTCAACACCCCGCGAAGTTCGATTTTCATAGCCCGTTTAAACGCAAACAACTCCTGCCGGGAACATTTGATTCCGACGATTCCGATGGATAGGGCAGGGGCACGCCTTCGAATTTGCGGCCAAACTAGCCGAGCGTCCGCCGTTCCACAAGCGGGAGATTATGGTGACCGCTCACGCTAATAGATAACCTCTTTATGACCTCTTTACGGCTTTGCGCCTCCCCACAGCCTTTTCAGTTTCGTCTGCCGCGCCGACGCCCTCGGGATGGACGTGCCGGCGCCCCGCGCGGAGGCGCGTTCCAGCGTCCCACCGGCGGCCGCGTAAAGCTTCCAACTTCGTCCTGCGTTGCGGGACTTCGATGGACAGGTCGCCACGCGGCAGGCCGTGCGCCCGGTTTGCGGTCTTCCACGAGACGGAAGTCCACCTGCTTTTTGAAGCTGTCCACCTTGGCCACCTGCACGGTCACCTGGTCGCCGAGGCGGATGACGCGGCGGGTGCGGCGTCCGACGAGATTGTTGCGCGCGGCGTCGAACACATAAAAGTCATCCTCGATCGTGGACAATGGCACCAATCCGCTCATCGCCAGCCCGGTCACATCCACAAAGAAGCCGAAGTTGCGCACGTCGGTCACGAGCGCGGGATAATGCTCCGGCTTGCCGGATTGCAACTGCGCCTTCAGGAACGCGAACAGTTTCACGTCCTTGCTGTCGCGTTCGGCGTCTGCCGAATTGCGTTCGGTGACGGAAATGTGTTCGGCGGTTTCCTTGAGCGCGGACGTCCCAGGAGAGTTTTTATCAAACAAAGCGCGATGCACCACCAGGTCGGCGTAGCGGCGGATGGGGGAGGTGAAGTGCGTGTATTTCGCTTTGGCCAGGCCGTAATGACCGAGTGGCTCGACCGCGTATCGCGCGCGCATGAGTGATTTGAGAAAACCGATCTTGAGCGCGGGGCCGATGGGCAACGCGCCGAGCCGGTGCAACAACTTCTGCACCTCGACAGTCTGGCGCAGGTTGCCGCACGGCACGTTTTGGCTCAACACTTCCTCGCGATACTCCTGCAAACGCCGCTCGTCCGGTACTTCGTGAACGCGATAAACCGCCGGCGTGCGCTGGCTCATCAACCGCCCCGCCACCGCCTCGTTCGCCAGCAACATGCATTCCTCGATCAACTGGTGCGACACGTCGTTCACGGTCTTCTCGATTCGCAAAATGCACCCGCGTTCGTCCAGCCGGATTTTGGTTTCGGGAAAATCGAGGTCGAGCGAACCGGCCTTGAATCGCAATCGCCGGATGCGCTGGGCGAGTTCATGCGCCTGATGCAGCATCTGTTCAATGGGATCGGAAGTGGGTTTGCGCTGAAGAATCTCCAGCACTTCGCCGTAGGTAAAGCGCCGTTGCGAATGGATCACGGCGGAATAAAACTTCGCGTTCAACACCCGCCCGTCATTCGACACGAGAAATTCAACGCACTTGGTCAGGCGGTCCACGTCCGGCTTGAGCGAGCACAGTTCGTTGCTCAACGCCTCCGGCAGCATCGGGATGACGCGGTCCACGAGATAGGTCGAGTTGCCGCGTTTGCGCGCCTCCGCGTCCAGCGCCGTGCCGGGCTTCACGTAATGCGACACGTCCGCAATGTGGACCCACAGCCGCCATTGCTCCGGCGAAACGCGCTCCAGACAGATGGCATCGTCGAAATCCTTCGCGTCGTCGGGATCAATCGTGACGACCCGGTGACGGCGGCAATCCACGCGACCCGCCCCGTCGCGCGCGTGAACCGTCGTGCCGATGGCGTGCGCCTCGTGCAGGACGGGTTTGGGAAAATGCAGCGGCAAATCGTACTGGCGCAGCACCGACAGCATGTCCACGCCTTCCTCACCCGGCGCACCGAGAACTTCGACGATCTCGCCTTCCGGATTCGTGTGGCGCGATTCCCATTCGTGCAACTCGACCACCACCTTGTCGCCAATGCGTGCGGGCCGGCCCAGGTCGCGCGGTTCCGGCACATAAATATCGTGCGGGATGCGCGGATCATCGGGAATGACGTAGAGAAACCGGCGTCCCCGTTGCAGCGTGCCGACCATCTGCGTGCGCCGTCGTTCCAAGATGCGGACCACCGCGCCCGTGTCCGGCTCGGCGGTGCCGGAGCGCAAGCCTTTGGGCCGGACATCGCGCCGCACCAGCACGCGATCTTCGTGCAAGGCCGTGCCGGTCGCGCCTTCCGGGATGGTGATTTCCTTGAGGCCGGCATCGTCCGGCTGGAGAAAGCCCTTGCCCTGGCGGTTCATCCGGATCCGGCCCGGAATCAAATCCGCCTCGCGCGGCTGGATGTAACGGTTGCCCTTGATGCGGGCAATCCGGCCCGTTTGCTCCAGTTCGCGGAGCGCGCCCTGCAACACCTGCTGACGGTTGGGCGGCAGCCGAAGCAGCCGAAGCAGCTCCGGCACATTGGCCGGGACATAATCTTTTTGGTCCAACAGATGGACGATCTGGTCTTTCATGATTTGGAATTCCGGCAGGGCTTTCCATTTAACCACATAGAGCACAAAGAGCACAGAGAACGGAACCAGATTCCATCATCTTTGTGTTCTCTGCGTTCTCTGCGGTTAAATCAATGGGCTACGCCGAAGTCCGCCAACAGTATGACGAATTGCGGGGACTTGGCCAGCCCCACCTTTGCGAGCCACGGCGCGACGAAACAGCCAAATTGCTTACAAAACTTTGTCGCATATGCGACAAAGTTTTGTCATGCCGATTAAGGGTTGAATGTGCGCAGTTGCTGCCCGGCTTGAATCCGTTCCATTGCCCAGCGGGCGTGTTCGGCAATCAGCGGTTCGGAATCTTTGGCCGCCTGGCTCAAAGCGGGCAGGGCGAATTGGTCGCCGACGTTGCCCAAGGCCACGCAGACATTCCGCAGCCAGCCGCGGCGTTTCGTGCGCAGAATCGGCGTGCCGGCAAAACGCGATTTGAAACCGGCCTCGTCCAGTTGCAGCAATTCAACCAGGTCCGGCGCGGCCAGGTCCGGCCGCGCATGTTCCTTCATCATTTGCCCTTCACGCGCGAAGCGGTTCCACGGACAGACCGCCAGGCAATCATCACAACCGAAAATCCGGTTGCCGATGGCCGGGCGAAGTGCAACCGGGATTGGTCCTTTCAACTCGATGGTGAGATAGGAAATGCAGAGCCGGGCATCGAGCTGGAACGGCACGGTGATGGCAGCGGTCGGACATGCGTCAATGCAGCGTACGCAGTTGCCGCAGTGATTTTTCTCCGGCGCGTCCGGTTCCAGTTCGAGCGTGGTGACAATCTCCGCCAGCAGGATCCAGTTGCCGAAGCGCCGGCTGATGACATTGGTGTGTTTGCCGATGAAACCAATTCCGGCGCGCTGGGCGAAGTTACGTTCCAGCAACGGCCCGGTATCCACATACCAAAGCGAATGCGTTTCCGCGCCACCAAGTTGATTCACGAACTGTGTCAACTGCTTCAATCGTCCGCCGAGCAGCTCGTGGTAATCGTCAAAGCGGGCGTAGCGGGCAATGAGGCCGGTTGAGGGTTGAGAGTTGAGAGTTGAGGGACGGGCACTGTCTGGTGGCTCGACTTTCGATTTTCGACACTCGTCACCTGTCGCGTAGCTTGCGGCCAGGCAAATCACACTTCTCGCTCCCGACAGCACGCGCTGCGGATCAATCCGCTTCGACGCGGTGCGTTCGAGCCAGGCCATCTCGCCGTGTCGCTTTTCGGCCAGCCAGTCCTGGAATTTGTCCGCGCTCGCGGGCGCAGCGGCGGTGGTGAACCGGCAATCATCGAACCCCAGTTCCCGCGCCCGCTGTCGGATCTTTTCTTTCATGGCGTTGTCTCAAACTGCACCAAATTAAAAGGTGGCGCGGGCCTCTGGCCTGCATGATTGCCGGTTTTCGCAGGCGGGACGCCTGCGCTACTTTTTCTGACGGGACATTACCGCTTTCATCGCCGACGGGAGGCTTCGAGTCGAAATTGATGCACCACCTGCTGCGCCACTTCGCGGACGGAGCGCAGCTCGGTGTTCAACAGCACATCGGCCTGGCGGTAAAACGGTTCGCGCGCGGCGAGCAGTTCGCGGATTTTTTTCTGCGGATTGGCATCGTGCAGCAAAGGCCGGTGCGTCTGGTTCTTCACACGCTCCCAGATTTTTTCCGGCGACGCCCACAGGCAGACGACCAGCGCGTGCGTCTTAAGACTCACAAGATTTTGTGGATTCATCGGCAAACCGCCGCCGGTGGCAATGACTGTTTTTGTCCGCGCGGCGAGTTCTCCCACGAGTGCCTGTTCCATTTTGCGAAAAGCCGCCTCGCCATCGGTCGAAAAAATTTCCACGATGGGCCGGCCCGTGCGCGATTGAATGAGTTCGTCCGTGTCGAGATAATCGAAATGCAACTGCTCGGCGACGAGCCGGCCAACGGACGTCTTGCCCGCGCCCATGAAACCGATGAGTGCGATGTTGACGACGCGCCGGTCGCTTTGCATGGCCATGGATTAGCCGAATTGGAAGCGCCGCGCACGCCTCAAATTGCAACTGTAGCGTCGCGTGTCCTCACGCGACAGTCCGGAGTCCCGCATTTACGCGGTCCGGGCAGGCGGCAACGCCAGGGGAGCAGCCTGAAGGCTGGACACCAAACGGTGATACCCCGCTGTGAACTTTGTTTGAAGAATCGGAGAACGAAGCCGGCCTGCTGAATTTAGCTATCCCCGCGCCGCCTGGAGGAACGCCTGGAGATTGGCGGTGGTCACGCCGGGAGGCACACCGCCGCCGCACGAGAGAATGAGCCGCAACGGGTCCTTCACCTCCGCCAGCAGTTTCTTCACGGCGGCGCGCACGTCGTCGGGCGTGCCCTGCGCCAGCACGTCGCGCGGTGGAATATTGCCAAGGATGGTGAGTTTGTTGCCGGAGAGCCGTCGCATCTCGGTGAGCGAGGTCTGGACACCGGGATTGTAAAGGTTGATGCCGAGGTCGGGATAATATTTGATGGATTTGGCGCACGGCGCGTCGTTGTGGAAAAACTTCACCGCGACCTTCACGTCATACAGCTCGCGGAAATAGGGCAGGCCGAACTCGACGAAATCCGGTTCGCCCATGAAGCCCACGATGTCGTCGAGTATCAACACGCCGTCAATCGTGGGGAACGTCTCGCGCTGGAGCGCGTGCCATTGTTTCAGAAAATCCGTGACGACCCGCAACAGCCGGTGCACCGGTTCGGGGTCGGTCTTGAGTGCCATCAGGAATTCGGTCGTGCCCATCAGGAAGGTCGCCACGTTCAGCGGGCCGCGCGAGACGGAGAACCGGATTTTGTGGCCGAGGTCTTCGATGCGCGGGCGCGCCCAGCGCAGGCGATTGAGCATGAACGGCAGCAAACCGTCCGTGGCTGGATTGGGAACCTTGAGATCGGCGATCTGTCCGACATCGGTGATGATTTTGTCGGCGAAGGGGAATTCATTGCGCGGAAAAACGCAGCGGCTGCCAAACGCGGACGGTTCGGTGCACATGCCGAACTCGGACCAGAACCCCGGCAGGAACCAGACGTCGGGAAACGTCTCGATGGCCTTGCGGTTCGTCTCGAACCAGAGCGTCTCGCTCGACAGGTAATCGGCAATGTCCAGCCCCTGCCAGCCGGGCAGCCACGGGCAGTCAATGATGAAGCTCACGGGCGGCGGTTGCCGGAGTTCGCCGCGCAACACGGCGAGCAGATCGTTCCATTGTCGGTCGGTCATGGCAGGGTTTCTTTTGTTGGCAGAACGGATTAACGTAATTTCTGCCCCGGTGCACGCTTCAAATTGCTTTAGATCATTCTTCTCCTTGCTGGGAGCGCCGGGCAACTGGAAAGTCGCCGAACCCGCAGGCTGGAAAGCCTGCGGGTTCTGGGGACTTTCCAGTCCCCAGTTAAGAACAGTGTCGAGATGCACCCAGCTTGAACTCCAACGTGCTCCGCCGCTCGACACTTCAACCGACATTGCTTAAATTTGCCGCGTGAATTTGCCGCCGCTCATTCTCGCTTCGGCCTCGCCGCGACGCGCGGAATTGTTGCGGCAATTGAAACTGAAGTTTCAGGTTGTTTCCAGCGACGCAGCCGAAATTCTGGACGAACAACTGTCGCCGCTCGAACTTTGCCAGCTCAACGCCCATCGCAAGGCGCGCGCGGTCGCAAAGAAAAACCCCGACTCGCTCGTGCTCGGGGCGGACACGCTGGTTTTTCTTGCCGGCGAAATCATGGGCAAGCCCATAAGCCCCGCCGATGCGGAACGGATGCTGACGCGGCTGCAGGGCCGGACGCACCAGGTCGTCACCGGCATCAGCCTGATTCATTTGCGCGCACACCGGGAACGGATTTTTGCGGTGAGCACGGACGTGATGTTTCATCCGCTCGATGCCGGACAAATCCGCGACTATCTGGCAAAGGTGAACCCGCTGGACAAGGCGGGTGCTTACGCGATTCAGGAGCACGGCGACAAAATTATCGCGGAAATCTCCGGCTCCTACAGCAACGTCGTCGGTTTGCCGCTGGAAAAATTAAAAGAAGAACTTCACCTCATGGGCGGCTGACACAACGATCCGGCTTCAACTAAATTTTGCAAACGCGCGAAATTTGATGGCGATGGGCGGCGAAGGTTTTGTAGCCCCAATTGAATAGATTTCGGCACAGGGGCACGATGGAAAAGAGATAAAATGGATACGCCCACCAAATGCGTTTCATGGCGTATCGATAAACGTCGGCGCCTTGGATTTGGTCGCCGTTGGCCAGCAGCAATCGCAAGTCTTGCAACAAATCTTTTTCATCCGCCTGCAATTTTTCTTTGACCCAATTGGCCTGCAGAGGCGCGATGGCAAAGCCCCGCTTAAGCAAAGTGTTTTCCCAGAACGGAATCCATCGCCGGCAAAAACCGCAGGAATCATCGTAAAGAATCCAGCCTTTGGGTTCAGTCCGCGGAACAAAATTGGCTTTAGCTTCGTTCATTTTTCAACCGGACACCTTGATACACTTTCACCGCCGATCCTTCAGCCAGAAAGGCGGACGAGGGCGGCCGGTTCAAAGCGTTGCAATATGGTTTGCCGTAAAGAGCGGCGACGTCGCAATGCAGTTCCGCCGTTTGGGCCTCCCAAACCCGCCAACGCGGATGCTCCACACGATATTCCAATATTGAGCCGTCGCGTTGAACTGAACAACCCCAATAATGTTCGGTGATGAATTCCTGTTCCGAACCTTCAACCAACGGTTGGGCGCTGCCGCGAGTGACCAGCTTCAAATAATTTTCGATTCCGTTGAACCTCCAAAAATATGCCGCGGATTTGATTTCCTCCGGCTGGGCGGGAGATTTTTCAATTTGATGGGTCATGGGCAGCGAAACGTAATTTTCATTGTAAAGCGTGCGCGCGGTCAGGGCGATGGCCATGCGGGGAACCAGCTCTTTGATGAAAACCACGGCCCTGCGCCAGCCATCGTCCGCTTTTCGGCGTATGTAAAACCGTAAATTCACCTCCTCAAAGTTGCGGTGAAATGGAATCGAAATTCCGCCCGCGCGCGTGTTTTGAAAAAGAAATCCCACCACGCTGACAAAGGTTTTGCCGTTCCAAAAATCCAATTCCATTCCAGACGGAAGAAAAGGGGCGAGAATCTCCGGATCAACTTCGTAATTCAACATCGCCAAATAACGCCATTCGGCTGCCAGAAAAACAGACGTTGCATGGTTCTTCATTCAAATGCGGCTCAGTTCCTGCCACAGATGCGCACTCATCAACTGGCCTTTGGCGAAGCAATCGAGGTTGAATTTTTCGTTCGGCGAATGCGCGTTGTCGTCTGGCAAACCCAAACCCAAAAGCAGCGAATCGGCGCGGAGAATTTTTTTGAAATCGTTGACGATGGGGATCGAGCCGCCTTCACGCATCAGCACCGGCTGGCATCCAAACGCGGCTTTGAGCGCGCGCAACGCCGCCTGTGCCTCGCGGCTCTGCGGCGAAACCAGATACGCCTCCGCACCGTGACCGGCCTCGATTTCGAGCCGTACCGTCGGCGGACAAATTTTTTCGATATATCGGCAAACGAGTTCGCGAATCTTCACCGGTCTTTGGTTCGGCACGAGGCGGCAGGTGATTTTGGCGTGCGCCCACGCGGGCACAATCGTCTTGCTGCCCTGGCCTTGATAGCCGCTCGTCAGGCCGTTGATCTCGAACGTCGGGCGCGCACTGCGCTGTTCGGTGGGCGTGAAGCCGCGTTCGCCGAATAATTTTTTTACGCCGAGCAATTTTTGGAGGTCGCGGTCCTTGATGGGGAACCGGGCGAATTGTTTCCGTTCGTAAGCCGAAAGCGGCGCAATACCGTCGTAGAAACCCGGAATGGTCACGCGGCCACTGGCATCGCGGACCTGGGCGAGCAGGCGGGCGAGGGCCATCGCCGGATTTTCCACCGCCCCGCCAAAGACGCCGGAATGCAAATCGCGCGACGGGCCATGCACCGTGATTTCAAACGCGATGATGCCACGCAACGAATAAGTCAGCGCGGGATGTTTCGGGCTGGGCATGCCGGTGTCCGAGACGACGACGGCATCGCAAGCCAGTTCGCGCCGATGCGATTTAAGAAATTTTGCGAGGTTCGCGCTGCCGACCTCCTCCTCGCCTTCGATGACGAACGTGAGGTCGCAGGGCAGGGGAGTGCCGGTTTTGAGATAGGCCTCGACGGCCTTGAAATGCGCAAAGTTCTGGCCTTTGTTGTCCGTGCTGCCGCGGGCGTAAATCGAGCGGCCCTGGATGCGCGGTGTGAACGGCGGCGACTTCCACAAATCCAGCGGCTCCGGCGGTTGGACGTCGTAATGACCGTAAATCATGAAGTGCGGTTTGCGCGGCCCCGGGGCGCGCGGCGTTTTGGCGACGACGATGGGATGGCCGGCGGTCGGGCACAGGCGCGCCTCGAGGCCGATTTGCCGGGCGTGGTTCACGAGCCATCCGGCGCAGGCGCGCAAATCCTTTTTGTGTTGCGGCTGCGCGGAGACGCTGGGAAAGCGAAGGTATTCGCACAATTCCGCCACGAAGCGGGCCTGGTTGCGTTTCAAGTAATCGAGCACGACTTGCATGTCGTTTAGTTAATCCGTGAATGGCGCGCTTGCCAAAACAAAACTCACGGGTGGATTTAGGGTGGTGGTACAGTTTGGGTGGGGCGAGGCTACTGACGAGCCGGCTCGCGAGGACTCTCGCCCCACCGAAATTGCAAACTTACCACTACCGGATTTATCGCTGGCTTGACAGGACGGCTGCCGTTGATTCAGCCTTGGCAGGAACGGCAATATGAAACCTTCCGAACTTTTTGGCGTGGTCATCCGGATGATCGGTTTTCTGGTCATCCTCTACGGCCTGTGGAACGTGTGGGCGGGCTTTGAAAACATCTTTGAAAACATCCTGCCCGCGAATCAAAGCGGCGATGCCGACCTGCCTTCGTCTCTTTCTTATTTCGCGTTTGGTGTCCCGGCGCTGGTGTTGGGGGCCGTTTGTTTCTTCCTTGCCGACTGGATTGTCAAACTGGCTTACCGGGATTCTTCCCAATAACGCGGCGCGCTTGCCAAAACAAAACTCGCCGGCAAATTCAGCGCCTGATTGAGGCAAGGCCGCTCAAGCGCCGGGGATTTTCAAGTATCCACTTTTTGTCGTATCTGCCTCAAATTGGGGTGTTTCCACCCTTTGACTTGCGAACAGGAAATCTTTGTTCCGCAGCAAGAAGGCTTTCGTGATGCGCTCTCGATAGTTCATGCCGAAAGGGCAGGAATCGTTGCCCGTGTCCGGCGAATTGCTTTACGCGCGTTGCAATTTTTATCTGGTTAAATTAAACGTTCCGGTACAAACTCCGTTATGAAGAATAACAAGCCAACGCGCCGGATCAGCCTTCAACCGCTGGAAACCGGTCAAATCTGGCGGATGGCGGAGTTAAATCTCAAGGTGGGACTTGTTGGCAAATTGCTGGTGCATTACAAACTCGCCAAGCCCGATGCCGTCCGGACTCAGACTTCCGTCAGCGGCAAGCGGGTCGTGGAGAAATATCTGAAAAAGAACAAGGCGGTCTTGATTCAAGAATAGTCTGTAAAGCCGGCTTGCCGTCTTCGCCGGCAAATTTCCCCTTCTTCAATTACATTGCGATTTAACTGGTTTACTTGAAAGTTCCGTCGCAGAATGGGTCATGAGGAAAATCAAGCCGACGCGCCGCATTCGCCTGCAACCACTGGAAACCGGTCAAATCTGGCGAATGGCAGAATTGAATCTCCGCGTGGGAATGGTTGGCAAATTGCTGGTGCATTACAAACTCGCCAAACCCGACGCCATCAGAAGCTCCAACTCCTGCAGTGGTATAACGACCGTTGAGAAATATCTGAAAAAGAACAAGGCCGTCCTGATTTCAGCATAGTTCACCCGCCGAAAAATCACCACGCCCGGTCGTACTGAACCGGCGTTGTCAGTGAATCTTTATGCCCCAGGGCGCGCGCTGCCTTGAGCGGCCAATACGGTTCCCGCAAAAATTCCCGCCCCAGCAAAACCACGTCCGCCCGGCCATTGCGGATGATCTCGTCGGCATGAGTCGGCTCGGTGATGCTGCCGACCGCCGCCGTCGCAATGCCCGCTTCCCGCCGGATGCGTTCGGCAAACGGCACCTGATAACCCGCGCCCACGGGAATTTTCGCGTCCGGCACCGTTCCGCCGGAACTGCAATCAATCAAGTCCACGCCCCCGGCCTTCAATCGCCGCGCCAGCTCGATGCTTTGCTCAATGTCCCAGCCGCCCTCCACCCAATCCGTGCAGGAAATCCGCACCGTCAGCGGCGACTGCTCCGGCCACACGGCGCGGACCGCCCGCGCCGTCTCCAGCAGAAACCGGATGCGATTCTCAAAATTGCCGCCGTATTTGTCCGTGCGCTGGTTGGTGAGCGGCGAAAGGAATTCATGGCTCAAATAACCGTGCGCGGAATGCAATTCCAGCCACTCGCAACCGGCCGCCAGCGAACGTTTGGCCGCCGCGACAAAGTCATTTTGCACGCGGACGATGTCCGCCTCGCTCATGGCGCGCGGGACTTTGTTCAAATCGTCGCCGAAAGGTAGCGCGCTCGGCGCGATGGTTGGCCAGCCGCCGGCGTCGTCCGCCAGATGCGCGCCGCCTTCCCACGGACGCGCCGCCGACGCCTTGCGTCCCGCGTGCGCAAGCTGGATTCCCGGCACCGCGCCCTGCGCCTTGACGAAACGGTTGATGCGCGCGATCGGTTCAACGTGTTTGTCCGCCCAGATGCCCGCGTCGCCCGGCGTGATGCGGCCTTCGGGCGAAACCGCTGTGGCCTCGGCGATGACCAGGCCCGCGCCGCCCACGGCGCGCGAACCCAGATGCACCAGATGCCAGTCCGTCGCCACGCCGTCATCCGACGAATACTGGCACATGGGCGACACGCCGATGCGATTGCGCAACGTGACCGATTTGATGGTGAGCGGTTGAAAGAGATGGGGCGGAGCACCCGGGTTACTATTCATTGCGCGGCCATTATATCATTACTGAAGGGAAAAACAAAAGGCTCGAAGGTCATTAACAGGGCAGGGGATTTAATGTCTTTGTAGAGCAGACATTCCTGTCTGCTGGTTGGCGGAACTTTCCAGTTCCGTTTCATGGCGACAAGAATGTCGCCCAAACCCGCAGACTGGAAAGTCTGCGCTACATGGACGCGGGGAGGGGATTGAATCATCACGCGCCGGCCAAATTCTGGTGGACAAGGGTGAACTCGGAGAATACGGTCGTTTGCGTGCAAACAAAACCACACTTTTGCGGTTCAATGACAGGTCAAGCGGCCGGACACGTTTTATGATTCGTAATCGCTATTTGCCGCGTTGATTACACCGGGTTACTTGCGGTATGTTTGGCGCGGTGGTTCTCGCGCTTCTCGGTTTGAATTGGTTGGGTCAGCCATCAGGTTCGTGGCGACATATTCTGTCTCCGTGCTTTTTAGTTCTGAGCATTCCACTCGGCGTTATTTTAGCGTGTTTGGCACATCGCTTTTCCATCGTCGAAGGTTTGGCCGGAGATGTTGGTTATGAAGACTTGGATGCAAAGCAAGATGACAAACCGCCGGCCTGACCCTGCGCGGGTTGAGTGTGATTGTTCTCATCAGACCGAAATAGTTGCATTCAAGGCAAATTTCCTTTTCTTCACCTGCTTTCCGGTTATCCTACTTTGACGGAACGTCAAAGGTGACACGTGCCACGTGTCACTCGTCACCGGTTTTTTAAAAAATGGACGCAGCGCATATTCGCAATTTCAGCATCATTGCCCATATTGATCATGGGAAGACGACGCTTTCGGACCGGCTGTTGCATCGCACCGGCACCATCGCCACGCGCGACATGGAGGCGCAATTGCTCGATTCGATGGATCTCGAGAAGGAACGCGGCATCACCATCAAGGCGCATCCGGTCACCATGCGTTACAAAGCCAAAAACGGCGAGACTTACGAGCTGAACCTGATTGATACGCCGGGGCACGTGGATTTTTCCTACGAAGTGTCGCGCAGCTTGAGCGCGTGCGAAGGTGCGCTGCTCATCGTGGACGCGGCGCAGGGCGTCGAGGCACAGACCGTCGCCAATGTGCACCTGGCAATGAAGCAGAATCTCACCATCATCCCCGTCATCAACAAAATTGACCTGCCGCATGCGAATGTCCCGGAGACCCGGCAACAGCTCGAGGATATTCTGGCGATTCCCGGCGACACGGCGATTCTGGCCAGCGCCAAAGAGGGGATTGGCATTGATGAAATTCTGGAGGCGATCATTGAGCGCATTCCGGCGCCCAAGCCGACGGGCGCGCCGTCGGTGCAGGCACTGGGCTTCGATTCTTATTTTGACACTTACAAGGGCGTCGTCACGCACGTGCGCGTGTTCAACGGCGAATTGAAGGCGGGAATGCACGTGAAACTGTTGCACTCCGGCAAAAACGTGGAGATCAAGGAAGTCGGCAGTTTCAATCCCAAACCTTACGTGCGCGAGAAATTGGAAGTGGGCGAGACGGGTTATTTCACCGCGAACATCAAAAGCCCGAAAGAAGTGAAGATGGGCGACACGGTGACAGACGCGCGGAATCCTTCGCCAGTGCTGGCGGGGTTCAAGGAGATTCATCCGATGGTGTTCAGCGGGATTTATCCAATCAACACCGGCGATTACGAGCATCTCAAGGCGAACATGGGCAAGTTGCAGTTGAACGACTCGGCGTTTGTTTATCAGTCGGAAACGTCGGTCGCGCTCGGCTTCGGTTTTCGTTGCGGGTTTCTCGGTTTGTTGCATCTGGAAATTGTGCAGGAACGGTTGCGCCGCGAATACGGCATGGACATCATCGCGACGTATCCGAGCGTGGTGTATCGCGTGACGATGAGCGACGGCGTCGTGAAGCAAATTGACAACCCGGCGTTTTTGCCGGAACCGAATTACATCCAGAAAATCGAGGAGCCGATGGTCAAAGCCTTTGTGATTTGCCCGAACGAAAACATCGGCGACATGATGGCGTTGATTTCCGAGAAGCGCGGCGCGGTGGACCAGACGGAAACGCTGGACGCGCGGCGGGTCATGCTTACGAGCCTGTTGCCGTTGAATGAGATTTTGATAGATTTCCATGACCGCATCAAAAGCATGACGCGCGGTTACGGTTCGATGGATTACGAACACGCCGATTATCAGGAGTCGGCGATGGTGAAGCTCGACCTGCTCGTGAACAACGAGTCGGTGGACGCGTTTTCGTGCATCGTGCATCGCGACAAGGCGGAGGGCAGGGGACGCGCGCTCGCGGCCAAACTCAAGGAAGTCATCCCGCACCAGCAATATCAGGTCGCGATTCAGGCGGCCATCGGCGGAAAAATTGTCGCGCGGGAAACGGTCAGCGCCTTCCGCAAGGATGTGACGGCGAAATGTTACGGCGGCGACATTACGCGCAAACGCAAACTTCTCGAAAAACAAAAGGAAGGCAAAAAACGCATGAAAGCGTTCGGCACGGTCAATATCCCGCAGGAAGCATTCATCGAGGTGCTCAAAGCATGAACAAAAGTCGAGGGTCGAGAGACGAGAGTCGAGGGCTTGACGGCATCTCGCGTTCGGTCTTGATTTCCTGCTCTCGACTCTCGACTCTCGTCTCTCGACATATTTTATGATAATCCGCTGGTTCTTTTCCTCAACCGTCCGCCAGGCATGCGCGATACGGAAGCACGTGCACCATTTGCTGTGCGCGCAACGCGATGTCCTCACGCCACCGGCGATTGGCGGAGTGACCCTGGCGATGAATGCGCTGCAGGCGGCCCTCGCGGAGGGAGCGAACATAGGGAAAATTCGGATCAAGATGGACGAGCTTGAGTTCGCCGCGAACAAGTGGCTCAAGACGTATCCAAACGCCATGTGGCGTGAAAATGTCGAAGTTATTCTCGTGGCGGTGGCGGTGGCGATGGCCATTCGCACGTTTTTCCTGCAACCGTTCAAAATCCCCACCGGCTCGATGCAACCGACGCTCTTCGGGGTCACCTCGAAAAACTATCTCCCGTACGTTGGCCAGCCCGGCGACCCGAACTTCAAAATCCCGACCAATGGGGAACGAATCAAGGAATGGTTTGAAGGCATTTCGTACATTCATGTCGTCGCGGACACTGATGGCGAATTGCAGGCGGTTGAACCGCCGGTCCGGTTTTTGATTTTCAACATCAAGCAAACGATCTGGATTGGCGGCCAGTCGCAGACGATCTGGTTTCCGCCCGACTACGGCGAGCAAAGCTTGCAGATGCGCGCCGGACTGCGGACGCACGCGGATTTTGGCGAAGGACAAAAATGTCAAAAGGGCCAGGATGTGGTGAAAATTCAAGTTGCTGCGGGCGATCATCTGTTTGTGGACCGGCTTAGTTATAATTTTCGCAAACCGCAACGCGGGGAAATCATTGTTTTCGCAACGGCGGGAATCCCGGAAGAACGCCGGGAACCTTTCCGGGTCCCGGGCGACCAGTTTTACATCAAGCGCCTCGTGGGATTGGGCGGCGAGACGCTCTCGTTGGCCCCGGATTACGAAGTGGTGGGCGCATCGCAATTCGGCGGCGGGGGTGTGCCGGTCGGACATCTCCTGGTGAACGGCCAGCCGCTGTCCGCCTCCACGCCGCATTTCGAAAATCTTTACTCATTTTCCGGTGTGCCGCCGGGAACCAAGACCCTCCCTTACCAGGAAAACCAGTACTACGGCCATGCGCTGATCAACGAACTGGGGCCGGGTCGTGAATTTCAAGTGGCCACCAATCATCTTTTTGTCATGGGAGACAATACGATGAACAGTCTGGACTCGCGGTTTTGGGGCGATTTCCCGGCAGCGAGTTCCATCGGCAAATCCTTTTTTGTTTACTGGCCCATCACCAAACGGTTCGGTTGGGGAAATCAATAACCCGCGCAAGGCAAAATGAACGCCGCGAACAGCGAAACGGTTTTAATCACCGGCGCGTCGTCGGGAATCGGGCTGGAATTGGCGCGGTGCTTTGCGGCGGACGGATGTCGTCTGGTGTTGCTCGCCCGCAACACCGAAGCGTTGGAAACTCTGGCCAAAGAATTGCGTCAGGCGCACAAAATTGAAGCACTCGTTTTAACCGCCGATCTTTCCCTGCCCGAAACTCCGGCGCACATCTTCAAGGAATTGCAGGGCAGGGGAATCAGGGTGGACGTTTTGGTCAACAACGCCGGATTTGGCGCGAACGGGGCGTTTGCCGGGTTGCCGCTCCAATGGCAACTCGAAATGATTCAAGTCAACATCACCGCGCTCACGAACCTGACGGGGTTGTTTCTTCCGGGCATGATCGAACGCCGGCGCGGCGGCGTGCTCAACGTCGGTTCGCTGGCCGGATTCCTGCCCGGCCCCGGCATGGCGGTTTATTACGCAACCAAAGCCTACGTGCTTTCATTCACCGAGGCGCTGGCGGAAGAACTCGCCGGCGCTGGATTGACGGTGACGGCGCTTTGTCCCGGTCCAACCTCAACCAATTTCGGCAACGTCTCGCACGGCCAAAAAATGCGGCGGCTTAATACGCCCAAAATGCCGGCGGCAGCCGTTGCGCGCCACGGCCATCGTGCTTTTCGCAAAGGAAGATTGCTGGCCATTCCCGGCTGGCAATACCATTTTCTTGTTTTTCTGGTTCGAATCATGCCACGTTGGTGCGTGCGTAAAATGGCCGGACTATTCAACAGCACAAAGGAATAAGCCCGAAGCTTTAGCCGCGACGCGGCATGACGTGCCGGGTTACGACGGTGTTGCCGTTCACAAAAGAAAAATCTCTGTGAATAGTCCCATCGGGTGCAATGGAACACTGTATCTAGGCGACTGCCTAAACCGGTGGAGCGCGCCTGTCCCAGGCGCAGCACGCCCGAAGCAAAGATACGGTGGAATTAGGATGAACGTTCCCGGGGTTTCGACCCGCTGCGGCTGGGACTCCGATAAATCGCGAGCAGGCAGTCGCGCTCCAGATACAGTGTCAAACTGCACCCGTCCCATCGGCAACTCATATTGCGACTATGGGGGGGGGAAGTACATGCGCCTTCGCACGTTCTGGCGGACGCGGGGCGTCCGCCAGTCGCACGACAGCAAAGGATGAACCATTCGGTTCGTTTGCGCGCACCACAAATGTTTTCCGCGAGGGCACGAAAAACTGCGCCCGGGGCGGGCGCGCTCCCCAAATCCAACTGCATCGTTCCGGTTAAAGTCAATCCCACAGGGCAGGGTGCTTGCTTAATTATCAACGACTTACACATGTTCTCGGTTACTAGTCTCCAGTTACTATCAGTTAACTAACAACGGCTTACACACGTTTTTGGTTTCCATGCCCGGCTACCAGGCCGGTTACCAGTAACCAAACACACCTTTAAGTTAAACTATTAGTGGACACAAGAATTACAAACAGAACTTTATTATATTGAATATCAGCGGCTTAAATTTGATTCTTGACCACTGTCCCGTTCTTAAATATAGTCGCACAATGTTTGTTATATTTAATTCAGGTACAATCCTGTTGACGGCGCGCCAACCATCCGCTTTATTAGCCAACGATGAAAGTTCGTCTATACATCATGTTTGTACTGGCTGGCCTTGGCCTGGCGATGCCTGTCTTTGCAATGGATCGCTGGGAAGCGCTTTCCATGATTGAAAGCGGCAACAACGATCACGCCATCGGGTTGGTTGGTGAAATTTCCCGCTTCCAAATCCGGCCCGAGCTTTGGCCGGGCGGAAATCCGCATAATCCGGAGCAGGCGCTGACCGCCGCACAAAAAACCATGATTCCGCGCCTGAATCAATTCGAACGCAACCACAAGCGCCAGCCAACGGACTTTGAATTTTACGTCCTGTGGAACGCGCCGTGGGTGGTGGATCATCCGAGCGCCGTCGTCAAGGAACGCGCCCAGCGGTTCGTAAATCTTGTCCAGAGTTGATTTTTTCAGCCGTCTCGTAAATCTTCAGGTACTCATCAACGGTTTGATTCCAGGAAAAATCCGTCTTCATGGCGTTTTGACGATAACGCCGTAACAAACCGGGTTGCTGATAAAGCGCCAGGGCTTTCCGAATCGCCTTGGCCAGAGCACGGGCGGAGTATTCGCGGAATTTGATTCCATTGGCGCGCGCCGCATCCTGCGAAAAATCAATCACGCTGTCATCCAGACCGCCAACGGCGCGGACGATGGGAATCGTGCCGTAACGAAGGCTGTACATCTGGTTCAGGCCACTCGGCTCGAAACGTGACGGCATGATGTAAAAATCGCACCCGGCTTCGATCCGGTGCGACAAGCCTTCGTCGTAGCCGATGTGAACGGCCGCTTGGGACGGAAAACGGCGGGACAGTTTGTGATAGCCGAGCTCAAAAGCCGGCGAGCCGCTGCCGAGCAAAACGAACTGGATGTCTGCGCTCAACATTTCTTCGAGCGCGCCCAATTGGATGTCCACGCCTTTTTGTTCGGCGAGCCGTGTAATGGTGCCGAACAGCGGTGCGTCCGCCGCCACCGGCAAACCCAGTTCCTTTTGCAATTCGATCTTGTTCTTCCGCTTGCCCGCCAGCCGCGTCGCGGAATAGGGATGTTTGAGAAACGGATCGTGCAGGGTGTTCCATTCCTCGTGATCCACGCCGTTGAGAATTCCGAAAAGCCGGTCCTGCCGCTGGCGCAATAATCCGTCCAGTCCGCACCCGAATTCCTCCGTCGTGATTTCGCGCGCGTAACGCGGACTCACCGTCGTAATCGCATCGGCAAACGCGATTCCGGCCTTGAGGCAATTCAATTGTTTGTAAAACTCCGCGCCTTCAATTGTGAAAAATTCTTCCGGCAAATTTGTCAGCGCGAATGCGGCTGCCGGAAAAGTCCCCTGATAAGCGAGATTGTGAATCGTCAGGCACACCGGCGGCGGATTCCCCCACCCTTCCCCGCGCCGCTGGTGCAGCATCAATGCCGGCACCAGCCCGGCCTGCCAGTCGTTGACGTGAACGACGTCCGGCCGCCACGGCAGATAACGCGCCAGATTCGCGACGCACTTTGAAAAGAAAATGAATCGTTCGGCATTGTCCGGGTAACTGACGTGGTTCTCCAGGTAAATGCCGGCGCGTTGATAGAATTCCGGCTGGTCAACGAAATAAATCGTTGGTCCTTTTTCAACTTCCAGCGACCACAATTCCGCCTGCACCGGCTGCGCGCCCAACGGCAAATTGAATTGCCAGTCCACGCGGCGCATGGCCGGGAATCGCTCGTGGATGCCCTGGTACAGCGGCGTGACGATGCACACTTCATGGCCCGCGCGCGCCAGTGCCTTGCCCAGCGCGCCAACCATGTCCGCCAGCCCTCCGGTTTTGGAATACGGATGGACTTCGCTGCTGGCCAGGAGGATTTTCATAAACCGCGGCCGCAAAAGCGCGCCGGTGAATTGAATGACGAATGACTAAATCCGAATGACGAAAGAATTGTCAAAACCCCAATGACGAAGGAAGTTCGAGCGCACCATTTTTGGATTTCACTAATTCGGCATTCTTTAGTCATTAGCGCTTCGTCATTAGGACGTGTCTTCAAAATCGGTTTACCGTGTCAGCGCCGGAGGCGCGCAAGCAAGTAGCCCACGGTGAACCCGTGGGTTTGGCCGTCGAAAAAATCAAGCCCCGGCAGGGGCGGCAGAAAACCGGCGTTAAAACGTTTCTTTCGCCCCGTTCCGGGGCTTGGACGGTTTGCGGTTGGCAGCCCACGGTTTCACCGTGGGCTACTATCGGTCGCTGCTCCGCAGTTACAAATGGATTTTGAAAACACGCCTTGGTCATTTTTTCTTGTGCTTCAAACGTGAATGCGCTCCGTCTTCAAATACGGTTGCAGCGCTTTTGGAATCAGCACGCTGCCATCGGCTTGCTGGTGCGTTTCAATCAGCGCGACAAACAATCGCGCCAGTGCCGTGCCGCTGCCGTTGAGGATGTGCGGGAATTTATTTTCACCGTTCTCGGCCTTGAACCGCAGATTCATCCGGCGCGCCTGGAAATCCTCGCAGTTCGAGCAGCTCGACACTTCGAGATAACTCCCCTGCCCCGGCGCCCACACCTCGATGTCGTAGGTCTTCGCGCTCGCAAAGCCCATGTCGCCCGTGCACAACAACACCACGCGGTAATGCAGACCAAGCAATTGGAGCACGCGCTCCGCGTTCGCCACCATTTTCTCCAACTCATCGTAGCCGTGCTCCGGTTTCACAATCTTGATCAATTCAACCTTGTCGAACTGATGCACGCGAATCATGCCGCGCGTGCCGACGCCCGCCGCGCCCGCCTCGCCGCGAAAACACGGCGTGTAGGCGCAGTAATAAATCGGCAACTGGCTTTCCTTGAGGATTTCCTCGCGATGAATGTTCGCCACCGGCACCTCGGCCGTGGGAACCAAAAAGTGTTTTCCCAAAGTGGTTGTATCGAGTCCTTCCTGAATCGCGTATGCCTGATCAACAAGTTTGGGGAACTGGGCCGATCCGACCATGCAATCCCGGTTGACGATGAACGGCGGCGACACTTCCGTGTAACCGTGCTCGTGAACGTGCAGGTCGAGCAGAAACTGAATCAGCGCCCGTTCCAGCCGCGCGCCCCAGTTCGTGTAAAGCAAAAAGCCGCTGCCGGAAAGTTTTGTCGCCCGCGCAAAATCCACCAGTTTCAAACTCTCGCAAAGCTCGACGTGAGACTTCGGTTTGAAGGCGAAAGCCGCCTTCTCACCATGAACACGAACCACCGGATTGTCCTCCACTGTTTTGCCGATCTTCACCGATTCATGCGGCAGATTCGGCAGACGCAGCATTAATTGATCTCGCGCCGCCTCGACTTCCAACGCCTGCTTGTCCAGCGCGGCGATACGGTCACCCAACTCGCGCATCTCCCCCTTCTTCGCCTCGGCCTCGGCGGTTTTCTTCTGTCCCATCAGTGCGCCGATTTCCTTCGACGCCCGATTTCGTTGGGCTTTGAGCGTCTCGACCTCCGCGAGCAACTTCCGCCGCTGCTCGTCGAGCTTGAGCAACTCGTCAATGCAAGCTTCATCCCCTGCCCCGCGCGTGGCAAGGCGCTGGCGGACAAAGTCCGGCTTTTCACGAATCAATTTAATGTCGAGCACCGGGCCATTATAGAAATTCGACCGTCGGCGGCAAGGTGGAAGGGGGCGTATCTTGACACTGCCCCGAGATTTTCTCCCTCTCCCACGACGCAGGAGTGGGAGAGGGTCGGGGAGAGGGCAATCCGTTGAGGTCGAGCGACGCGTCCAGCTTGGTCGAAATACTCCTCCTCTCCCCGGCCCTCTCCTCCATTCCATGGAGGAGAGGGAGTTCTAGGGCGGGCGCTCCGGGGGCAGTGCGCGGATGCGCCCGGTGGAAGGCTGCCGGCAAACCCGCAGTTGAAAATGCGGGCGGGTTGGTTGAACATCAAAGCCAATGAAGTTGCCGGGAAAACCAAATCGCCTGTTCCGCACGCCGCCATTGACGCGCGTTCGCATCATCATCGCACTGGCCATCGCCGTGATCGCGGACGGACTGCAATTTCTCCTCGGCCCATTCGGCTGGGCGTTCGTTGACCAGGCCATTGATGTGCTGGCGATGGGGTTGACGAGTTGGGCTGTCGGTTTTCATTGGCTGTTCCTGCCCACGTTCATCGTCGAATTCATTCCGTTGACAGACATGTTGCCGACGTGGACGGCCTGCACGATTGCGGTGATGGCGTTGCGCAAGCGCGAACAACGCGCCATTCCGCCGCCCCAGCCGATCGTCGAAATCTGATTGAAAATCGCGTTCTTTCAGCGCACATTGGCGTCATGCAATCAGTTTTTACCGGGCCGGTTTACGTGGTGCGCGACAACATTGACACCGACCAGATCATCCCCGCGCAGTATTTGACGCTGGTACCGACGATTCCCGACGAATACAAGAAACTCGGCAGCCACGCGCTCGCCGGCCTGCCCGAATCGCTCTACCCGGCGCGCTACGTCAAGGATGGCCAGCTTGACAGCAAATATCCGATTGTCGTTGCCGGAAAAAATTTCGGCTGCGGCAGTTCGCGTGAGCACGCGCCGATTGCCCTGGGTTCGGCGGGTTGCAAAATTGTTTTGGCCGAGAGTTTCGCGCGCATTTTCTTCCGCAACTCCGTCGCGACCGGCGAACTTTATCCCTGCGAAATCACCGAACGCCTTTGCGATACGCTGAAAAATGGCGATGTGGTCACCGTTGATCTCGATGCGGCCACGGTCACCGTCAAGACGACCGGCAAGGTGTTCAAATTCAAACCCCTCGGCGACGTCCGCCCGGTCGTGGACGCCGGCGGCTTGTTCAATTACGCGCGGAAAAGCGGCATGATTCCGGCGCAAAAATAATTTTGAATCATGGGCAAAGTCCGGCGCGGCGGTTATGTTTTTATGTAGTGGATGGGCGACCACAAGCCGCGTCACATTCATGTGCTCGACAAAAATGGCAGGCTGATCACCCGCGTGGATTTGGAAACCATGCAACCGATGGACATTCCGAAAATTGAGCGTAAAGTTTTGGAGTTGATACGTGAATTGAAACGCGAAGGCCGACTATGAAAACCGCCATCCAAAATGCCAAAGTGCCGTTCGGGAAAGGAAAATTCTCGAAGGTGAAAAACGTCCGCTTCTTGAGCTGGGAAGACGCCTTTGACGTGGAATTCGCCGACGGCCTTTGCATCCTTGAACCGCACGCCACCATCCGCAAGGCCAATAAAATTTCACCCAAGGCCAGATTCGACCATTTGGAAATTGACGACTGGTGCCAGGCCGGTTTTTACGTTCATTACGACAACGGCCAGACGGCCGAAGTCTCGTGGTCTTTCATCCGTGAACTGCCGCCAAAGAAATAAATTCGAATCGCTCGGCGGCGTCCGCCCGGTCGTGGACGCCGGCGGCCTGTTCAATTACGCGCGGAAAACGGGAATGATTGCGAAGTAAGATTCTTTTCAGAGGCCGGCCAATCCCGGCGATAAAGCGCTTTGCCATATCCCGAAGGGATTAAATCCGGATTCCGAAATGGGATGGCGAATTCTCTGTAGCGCAGGTTTCCAAACCTGCTGTATCGCCGGCTTCCCAGCCGGCAGAGCATTCGCCATTCGCGGGGTATGAAACAATTCCATCCGTCGCGGGTTTGGAAACCCGCGATACAGCAGGCTGGGAAGCCTGCGCCACGGTCGTTTGCCCGATCCTCCCCATTCCTGTTTCGGAGAGCACCACCGCCCAACCGTAGGAGACGACGTGAGGAGGCTCTAACTGAAAACCGGCAAATCAGATTTGAAATGAGTCTCGTCACCTCGACTCCTACAACCGAATGACTGATGGCCGTCTGCAAAGACTGGCCCGCCGCACTGAGCCCGGACGGGTCTGGGGAATGGCAGAGACTTTTTCCGGGGACTCCGCTTTTAACTCCACTCAGGAAATTGAGTGGTATTTAAATCCAACTTGGAAATAGAGGCCATGTCGGCATCTTCCAGGCTAAAATCAAAGATATTCAAGTTTTCCGCGATATGCGCTTTCTGGGAGGATCTGGGGATGGCAATAATTCCTCTTTGGAAATGCCATCTCAGGTTCACCTGCGCAACCGTCTTATTGTATTTCTTTCCGATGGTGGCAAGCGTGGCATTGGTGAAAAGCCCATGACGGCCTTCCGCAAAAGGCGCCCAGGCTTCCATTTGCACGCCATGTTGCTTCAAGTATTCCAGTGACTTACCTTCCTGGAAAAACGCATGGGTTTCGATTTGATTGATTGCGGGTTTCACGTCGCTGCTCGCAATCAAGTCCTCCAGTTGCGCGGGATCGAAATTGCTCACACCGATGGCCTTGATTTTGCCCTGATGATAGAGTTCCTCCATGGCCTTCCAGGAGCCTTTCACATCGCCAGCAGGCCTGTGAATCAGGTAGAGGTCCAAATAATCCGTCCCCAACTTATTGATGGAAGTTTGAAATCCTTTCTTTGCCTGTTCGTAGCCCATGTCGGCTTTCCACAGTTTTGAGGTGATAAAGAGTTCTTCACGTTTGATTCCACTCTGTTTGATCCCGGCGCCTACTGACGTCTCAGTGCCGTAGATCATGGCGGTATCAATCAGACGATAGCCCAGAGCGATGGCATCGGCCACGCACCTGATTCCGACGTCGCCGCCGAGTGTCATGGTGCCCAATCCCAGGCGTGGCATTTGCAGGCCGTTATTGAGGGTCACGAGCGGGATCAAATATTTCTGGGTGCTGGTATTTGGCGCGGCAAATGACAGCGTGCTGCCGAGGCTCAGGAACATGGCCGAGGCGGCGCATTCCGCGCTGGTCTGCAAGAATTGGCGGCGGCTCATTCCGTTGGCGTTGCGTTCTTTATTCATATTGGTTGATTTCCAATGTAGTTTCCAACCCACGATCAGCGTGGGCTTTTTTGTGATTCTCTGCCTGCTCCACGGATTGGCCAAGCTTTTTTTGGTTCGCCCGCAATTTTTCTCTGGCCCGCCGCACTGGTGGCTGCCTGCAAAGACTGGCACGCCGCAAGGAGCCCGGACGGGTCTGGGGAATGGCCCGAATGCCGGTCTTCACTTCATCCAGATGGGGAGGCTGGCGACCAGAACGTTCACGATGAGCCCGTAATATATCCTGGTGGGAATGTCAGCCCGGATGGCGACGGCCAGGGAAACGTAGGCCAGATTCACCATCACGAAGAGAGCGCTCAGAAACCAGCGGATCATATTAATCGCGGGCATCGTTTCGGGTGAAGAAAAAGCCAAGCTGAGAAACAGCACAAACCCGATGGACGTCCACTGGAAATAGGAGAATTCCTTTATCGACAATTGGGGTTCGGACCAGGAACGGCCGATTTTGACAAACCGGCACCACAAGGCAACCAGAACCCACAGCCAAAGAGCCGGCGGGATGAAAAAGGCAATGTATTTGGGAAGGTTGAGAATAAATCCGAACAAAACGGAGAGGAAAGCCATTGGAAGAATCAATATGACCTGTACAGCGACCAGGGTGACGGCCATTTCTGCCAGTGACCGACAATCGAGAAAATGTTTTTTGGCGTTGGTTGTCATATTTCGGGTTGCACCTTCGGGTCTTTGCGGCTTTGCGTTAAATTCGGTGGCCGGCGGCAAAGACTGGCCCGCCGCAAGGAGCCCGGACGGGTCTTGGGAATGGCTCGAATCCCGGCGCTAAAGATCTCGTCTGGTCACTTTCTTTGTATGCGATTAGTGTCCGGAAACAAAATTTGTGATTGTTACAAAATTGGTTTTAGTGGTTTCAAACCCACAGTTTAACCCGACTTTTTCCAATAGGATGCAAAGTGGATCGTGACCTGTGAGTCTAACAATCACATAGACAAATAATGTGGCCCCTAAAATCACTACCAAATACCAAGGATTCCTGCGAAACCATATTAAACCTTTGAGCCAATCGGGTGGTTCACCATCTTGAGAAATTTTCGAATTTTGACCTGTTTTAGAATCGGGAATTGTTGAGCATTGAGAAACGCGTTTTATTGGCAAGCCGGCAGTTTCGAGTGCGGCTAGAATCGCCTCCGATCCGTCTGTTTTGGATATAAACGGTATGCCTTCCTTGGCAGCCCAATCTGCTGCTTCACCGGATTTGCTTGAATTCGTCAGAAAGAAAAGAGGCGTTTTAATTCCTTTTTGCCGCAAGCTGCGGAAATATGCCACACCCCCCAAATAACCTGCTCGTGTTTCGTCATCGGAAATACCTGATTTTGCCGAATCATTAGGGAGCATCACATCAGAAATAATTGCAGATATTCCATCCGTCGAAACTGATATGGCATTTTCCACGGATTTTACCAATTGGGTAGTATATCCACGATCCTCCAATTTTTCTTTTAATGATTGTGCAAAGAATGGATCGTCTTCAATGATGAGAATCTTCATATTCAGTCAAATGATATTTTACCGGTTGCCTTTGATTCAATTAACTTCAAAGCAGACTCTAAAGGAGATTCGCCTTTGCGTAGATATAGCACATTTTGCTTTTTGAGTTCTTGTATTTTTTCACTATCAGCAATTACCGAAAGACAAATTACAGAGAGACGAGGCCATTGCTTTCGAAGTTTTCGAATAAAGTGAAATCCTGCTTCAGAAGAGTCTGCTTCTGGAAAAAGATCGCCGCCGGGCATCATGATGTCAGTAACAAGAACATCGACAGACTGTTTTTCAAGAATTTTCCAAGCTTCACTCACACTCGCAGTCGAAATGCAGTTATAATTACGAGATTCCAGCGAAAGTCTTAATGCCTCGCTTAACCAAGGTTCATCGTCAGCAAATAAAATGGTATATTGATGGGTTGGTTTCATGCAATACGAGTCTTTGGAAATACTAGTGTGAAGCAGGAGGTTTTTCCTTCCGTTGCAAGTGTGATTGTTCCTTGGTGGAGTTTCATTACACGGCTGGCCAGATACAAACCAATTCCTGTTCCTGCGGGAACTTGCTTTCTAGCAATTGCGCCCCGCTCCCCTCGCTCAAAGATACGTTTTTTTTCTTCTTCGGTTATTGGCAATCCCACACTTATTACTGATACTCCAAAGCCGTCAACTTTTTCAGCTCGAATAACAATCTTGCTTTCAGCATCTGCATATTTTACCGCATTCTCCAATAAATTCGATAATGCTTGCGCGATAAGATTTTTCTCTGCTTTTACTTTTCGAGTTTTAAGAACTGTTTTAAATGAATCATCATCGACTTCGATTTTCTTTCGGCCTTGGTCGGCAGCTTGAGGTTGAAAGTCGTTGGTTAAATTGATGGCCAGTAGCATCACATCTACATCCTCCTGATTGCGCATTTGCCCAAGTTGCTCGTCCGCCTCCAGGTTCGACATTAATGCAAAGTTTTTAATTAGATGAACGAGGATCGTAGCTTGCGAATAAACCGATCTCAACAGGTTGCCCTTACGATGTATCGGAACGTGTTCGTCTTTTAGCCCTTCGATACTCCATTTAATAGCTCCAAGAGGAGCCGTCAGTTGGTGCGCTACATTCTGAAGATACGTGCGCCCTAGTTTTTCGGAAGCTTGCAATTTTGCGTTGAGAATTTGAATCTCTTGTTTCAGTTGCTCAATTTCGGTCATAACTTTTAGTGTTAAAGAAATTTATTTCGCCCCCGCCTTCGGCGTCTGCGTGGCGGCGACCAGTTGACCGAGCAGTTCGGAGTTGCGCGGGATGAGCGTGATGTTGGCTTCGCCGGTTATGGGGTCCTGCGCGGTGGTGGCAGTTCCCACGCGCTCGGCGCGGCCGAAGCTGGTCTTCACCGCGCGTTCGTTCTGGTTCACGGTGTAAAAACCTGCGGCGAGATAACGGACGAGAAACCAACCGATGAAGCCGATGACGCACCCGAAGAATATTGATCCCATAATCTTGATTGAGTTTCGCTGCTAATACTCCCGCAAAGAATGACAAGCAAGCAAAAAGCCGTTCTCCGGCCCGGCTGAAAAATGTCATTTGAGGGGGATAGATTTACAGGTTTTATCCAAGGGCAATTTGTGGCTAACTAAACGCCGATGCCAAACCGCATTGCCTTGAACCTGCTGCCCGCGCCGCGTTCGCTGAAGCTTTGCCCGGGCACGTTCACCCTGCCCCGGCGCGCCACGCTGCAACTCGACACCTTGCTGCCGGATGACGTGGCGCGTTCCGTCGCCGGGCGGTTGCCAACCGGATTGGAGCGCCGGCCTCCGACCCGGCGCGAAGATCACGTTGGAGTTCAAGCTTTAGCTTGTTCGGGCGGCACGCTAAAGCGTGAACTCCAACGCGCCGGGTCGGAGACCGGCGCTCCGCCCGCAACCATCCGTGCCGTTCGCAGCAAATCCGCCCCGACACATGCCGGGGGCTACAAGCTAACCATTGACCGCAACGGCGTGCGAATCGAGTTTCGTGAAGCTCCCGGTTTGCATGCCGCCGTTGCCACATTGCGACAATTATTGCGCCAATACGGCCGCCGTTTGCCGTGCCTGAAAATCCGCGACTGGCCGGACTTTGCGCGGCGCGGTGTGATGCTCGACATCTCGCGCGGTCGCGTGCCCAAGCTCGAAACACTGCTCGAACTGGTCGAGCACCTCGCCGATTTCAAAATCAACGAATTTCAACTCTATACCGAACACACGTTCGCCTACCGCCACCACCAATCAGTCTGGCAAAGCTGGGGTGCGCTGACCGGCGAAGAGGTTCGCAAGCTCGACGCGCGCTGCCAGCAACTTGGCATTGACCTCGTGCCAAACCAAAATTCCTTCGGCCACTTGCGGTATTTTTTGGAGCATCCCCGGCTTAAAAAACTGGCCGAAGTCTCCGGACCTTACCCCGACTACAGCGGCGAATTTGTCCGCCGTCCTTCGACACTCGCGCCGAATCATTCCGGCACCCTGCCCTTCCTGCGCAAGCTTTACGATGAACTGCTGCCGAACTTCAGGAGCCGCTTCTTCAACGTTGGTTGCGACGAGACCTGGGACCTGGGCCGTGGCCAGAGCAAAAAACTTTGCGCGGCAAAAGGTCAGGGCCGGGTTTATCTGGATTTCCTTAAGCAGATTCATCGGGAGGTTTCCGCGCGTGGCAAACGGACGATGTTCTGGGGCGACATCATTTTGAAATACCCAAAGCTTATTCCTGAATTACTCTCGTTTGGAGTTCCGCCTTCAGGCGGCGTTTGCAACAAATCATCCGAACCGCCTAAAGGCGGAACTCCGAACCTCATCGCGCTCAATTGGGGTTACGAAGCAAATCATCCGTTTGAAAAAGAAGCTGCGTTGTTTGCCAAAGCAAAAATCCCGTTTTACGTCTGTCCCGGCACTTCAACGTGGCAGACCTTGATTGGCCGGCATGACAACGCACTGGCCAACCTGCGCGCCGCCGCCCAAGCCGGGCGCAGACACGGTGCCATTGGTTATCTCATCACCGATTGGGGTGACGGCGGCCATCCGCAGCCGCTCGCCGTCAGTTATCTCCCCTACCTTGCCGGCGCGTCGCTGAGCTGGTGCGCCAAAACCTTTGATGAGGCGAAGCTCATCCCGGTTTTGAGCCGCGATGTTTTCAAGGATCCGACCGGCAACGCGGCCAAAGCGGCGTTTGCGCTCGGCCGGGCACATCGGAAGTTGAAATTCGCCGTTCCCAATGAAACGCCGCTGGGAACCGCCATCACCGTCCCACCGCCGGAACAGCACGAATTGTTTTGCCGGAACGGATTGAAACATCACGCGTGGATTTCCGGCCAAAACATCCGCGCCACCTTGAAGGAAATTGAGAAACAAAGAGCGCTTCTTAAAATGGGACAGCGACACGCCGTCCCTCCCAAGGCAAAAATCCTCGCGCTGGAATTGGATTTGGCCGCCCGCATGGCCACCCAGTCATGCCGGTTCATGCTGTGGCAGCAGGCGCGGGCGGCGGGGAATAATTCCGAGGCGAAACGCCTGGCCCGGATTGGTATCCGCGAATTGCGAAAACTGGAGAAGGATTTCAACGCCTATTGGCCAATGCGCAACAAGGCCACACCACAGCATTGCTCGGCATTTTTGAAGTGGCGGATGAGGGATTATCGTCTTTACCTGTAGGAGTCGAGGTGACGAGACTCATTATGGGAAACTCGATGGGGCTGTCAGCGTAAATAACGCTTCGGTTTGGTGCGCGATTTCCCATTGTTTGATTAGCGATTTCATGTCGTCAACGTCTTTAAATAATTAAGTACCTCTTCCACGCGACCCAAAATCTGGGCACCATAAACTTTTCCAAACTCACAGGGTTTATTGCGCAATCGGGTAGCCATTGGATTGTCACAGCAAACCGCATCACAATAGGGAATTGCCAACGCAGCGTGACGAAAATCCAACATGTCATTGGCTTCGAATTTCATCGTGCTCAACATGTCAGAAGCGCTGATTCCGGCCAATATTTGCAACGATGGAAGATTGAGTGGGCTGTAATCAGATTCTCTAGGCTGGCGCAGTTTGCTCGGATCTCGGCACTCTGGGAATGCATCCCAAAGTTCTTGGCCGATTGACGGGAGTTCATCTTGTATTAGCTTGCGGACAAGCAGCGCCTTCTCCCTTTGCAGTACTTCCACATAATTCAAGTTTGATGAGCGGTAGAAAACGGCATCAGCGTTAGAGGCTGCTGCATACTTTTCCCAGAAATCTGTCCCAGCGCCGAGTGAGCCAATTTTGGCTTCCAAGATCTGCTCTAAACGCATGTCCCACATGAAGTCCGTCCAGGCTTTTTGTATAAGACTGTTTGTCACGTCGGGTATGGATGGCAATGTCGGAAATAATTCTCCGCCCAAGAAGCCGGTTTTCGTCCACACCCAAGCTTTCAACTCACGGGGGAAACTGCGTATCTGTTCCAAAAGTAAATGTCGCAGTTCAGCGCGCGCCATCTCAAGAGGAAATTGGAAACATATACCATCGCTAAAACGATCCATCATTCTCGCCGTATGGACTCGCGTAACGGGGTCATTCTGCTTCATCAATTCGATGAAAAGCAGAAAACTGATCGGGCAGCAAATGCGTCGTTGGTCATGTAAATCCCCTAAGAGTTTTAGAATCTCCCGGTAACCCAGCTTTTCGAGCGGGTTGTTCAACACTACATGCCGCAGATTTATCCAATGATTAGTATCCAAATAGATAATTTTTCTGCCTGCCAATTCATTCTTAAGTTCTAGGATTTTCTGTGCAAAATAGGTATCAGCTGAAACCTCCGGCGACCTTCTATGTTTCTCAAACGATTTCCGCAAAATTTCCTGGAACTTTGGAGATAACAGAAAAGCGAGAGGTTGCTGATCTTTGTCTGGATCGTTCATATTGCCAACCCCTTCAGGTAGGCGACGATCTCCTCCGGACGACTTCCTATCTCCGTCTGGTAAATCCTTCCGAATTCAAGTGGTCTGTTACGCATCTTCTGCGCCATGAAATTATCGCAAAATACAGCATCACAATATGGTATCGATTGCGCGGCGTGGAGGTAGTCCAGCATGTCATTCGCCTGTACCTTCCTTGTTGACTCCATAGCGATTACGGCATCCAAGCCAGCGACCACCTCCACAAATGGCAAAGCGTTCGGCTCTCGACCCTCAATGATTGGGTTGAGCAGCGCAGTAATGTGATCGTCAGGGCTGCCCGGGACACCGTGGCAGAGGGCTAGCATTTGCACGAGCTCGTTTTGTAATTCGCAGAGTAGTTGACGTCGCCTCTGGCGTATTAATGTCTCAAAGTTAGGACGTGATTCTGTTTGGGAAGCTTTCGCCCTTTCACCCTCTTCCAACCAAGTGGTCGCGAATACATCGGGTGTGGGAATCCAGCCCGGCATACTTTGATATTCCTCGATGGTCATTCCCCAGCGCAGATCAATGTAAACCTTTTCCCTGAGCGTTTTTTCTTCCGACGTCAGCTCGGGAAACTCAAATGTATGTTCACCTGCCCAGTAAGAAGCTTTTGTCCAAATCGGCAACGCTGTTTGATACATATTATCGATGTGGAATACGCGACAAATATGCCTTGCAAACTCCTCTTTCACGATGTCTACCCAATTTCGAAGGCAAACACCGCCACTCAATAAATCCATGATGCGAGCAGTGGCCTGACGAGTTGTAATGTCGTTCTGCTTCATTAACTCCTCAAACAAAGCAAAACTTACCGGACAGTAAATGTGGCCTTTCTGTCTTTGTGTTTCTAGCAACCTCAGAATCTCATTGTAGACAGGCAGGTATTGGTGGTTCTGCACTACAGTATGACAAAGATTTACCCAATGATTAGTGTCGAGGTAAATCAACTTTTTGCCTTCGAGTTCGAGAGCAAGTTCGCTACGTTTCTTTGCGAGATATTCTTCTGTTGACGTTTTCTGGATCGAACGGTGTTTTTCAATCAGCTTTTGTGCACGACGTCGAAAGTCAGGCATCGCCTCCCACTGTTCCCAATTCTGATCTGTACTGCTCATGCTTCCATCCCATCCTAGCCATTCGGCTTCGGTTCATCTATTATCAATTTCGGCCCTTCACATCCCATGCGTCGCGCAGGCCGTCGCCGAGAAAGTTCAGCGCCAGCAACGTCGTCACCAGCACGCCACCGGGAAATGCAATCAACCACCAGTAAATCCGGATCGGGTTGATTTGCGAAACGCCTTCCGCGATGAGGGTGCCCCAGCTCGCCATCGGCGGCTGCACACCCAAACCAAGGTAGCTCAGGAACGATTCGTAAAGCACGATGGCCGGCACCGTGAGCGCGAGATAGGTAATCACGACGCCAAAAACGTTCGGGATGATGTGCCGCGCCAAAATCCGCACCGGCCCGCCGCCCAGCGCGCGGCTCGCTTCCACGAACGCACGCGTCCGCAAAGACAAAACCTGCCCGCGCACGATTCGCGCCATGGTCAGCCACGACACCGCGCCGAGGCCAACGAACAGCAACCCGACGCGAAGTTGTCTGGTGAGCGCGGGCGAATTTTCGACAAAGTGCGATTGCTTGAGCAATTCGCCCAGCGTGGTCAGCAAAACAATCACGAAAATAATCGTAGGCAGCGAATAAAGAACATCCACGACGCGCATCAACGCGCTGTCCACGCGCCCGCCCACGTAACCGGCAATCGCGCCCCACAGCACGCCGATGACGAGGCTCACGCCCGCACCGACAATGCCGACGAGCAGTGAAATTTGCGCGCCAAACAGAACGCGGGAAAAAACGTCGCGTCCGTGAACGTCCGTCCCGAACCAGTGTTGAGCGCCCGGAGGCGCAAATTGCGCGTCAGAAAGCCGGTCGGGATTGTGGATTTGAGCAAAGGTTCCGCCGGAAACTTTCAGGACGATGGGCCACGCGACGAGTGCCATCAGCAGGAAAGCGAGATAACACGCACTGATGACGGCGACGTGATTTTTTTGAAAACGTTTCCAAGCCCGCCGGCCGGGCGTCAGGCTGACTTGGGTACATCTTGACACTGCCCCGGTCTCCCTCTCCCCGCCCGAGCGGGGAGAGGGCTGGGGTGAGGGGATTTGAGCCGGAAAACCTTGCGCCTCCTCACCCCGGCCCTCTCCTCCCTTGGGGGAGGAGAGGGAGAAAATGGGGGCAGTGTCACGATGCGACTGGCTGCCCTCGATTCCCGGCTTTCGACTTTCGTCTGAATTATTCATATTTCACGCGCGGGTCGAGCAGGGTGTAGGCGAAATCCACAATCAGATTCAGCACGATGAGCAGCGCGGCATAAAGCAGCGAAAGGCCGACAACGACGGTGTAATCGCGGTTCAGCGAACTGTTGACGAGAAACACACCGATGCCGGGAATTTGAAAGATGTTTTCAATGATAAACGAGCCGGTCAACAAATCGGCCAGCATCGGGCCGGAATAGGAAACGACGGGCAGCACGGCGATGCGGAAGGCGTGTTTGAGCAGCAGTGAATTTTCGCCCAGACCCTTGGAACGGGCGGCCGTGACGAACTCGGATTGCATCGCGTTTAACATGCCCTCGCGCATCAGCCGCGCGACTTTGCCGGCGAAAAACAAGCCGAGCGCGATGGTCGGCAAAATCGCGTGCCAGGGAGATTCCCACAACGCAACGGGCAGCAAATTCCATTTGATGGAAAAAGCCAGGATCAACAGCGGTGCGACGACGAATCCTGGCACGCACACGACGAGCATGGCCAGAAAACTGCCCGTGTAATCTTCCCATCGCCCGCGCCGCGCCGCGGTAAAAAAACCGAGTGGCAAGCCCACGCCCATGGCAAAACAAAACGCAAGCGAACCCAGCGTCATCGAAACCGGCAGGCCTTGCGCGATAATGTCGTTGACCGTGTGGTTGCGGTATTTGAGAGAGACACCGAAATCACCGTGTGCCAGATCGCCCAGGTAGCGGGAGTACTGTTTCCAAACCGGTTCGTCGAGATGGTACTTGGCCTTCAAGTGACGTTCGATTTCCGGCGACGCCGGCGCGCGCTCGCGGTCAAATGGACCGCCCGGCGCGAGGCGCACGAGAACAAACGCCAGCGCGCTGATGACGAGCAGCAGCGGAATCGCGAATATCAGGCGTTTTAGAAAATACATTTTAGTCGAGGGTCGAGCGTCGAGGGTCGAGAGCCGGAGACTTGGTGCGGTTGAATGGGGTTTTCGAAGTTGGAACGAAAAGCGAACGGTTCAGAGAGGCGGTGCGTTTTGCGAGCCTTTCCAGTTCGTCAAAAAGCGGATCGAGATCGCTTTCCTTGACATAGCCTTCGTTAAGCGCGAGGTAAAAAATGGATGCGACTTCCATGAGCGAACCGTAAGATTGTTCAAGAAAGTGCGCAAAGTCCTTGTCTGAATTTCGGCCGGAACCTTCCGCAATGTTGGACGAAACGGAAATGGAAGCGCGGCGGATTTGCGACGTCATGGCAAATAATTCCTCCCTGAGGAATTTGCGGGTGAGCCGGTAAATAACTTGATTGATTTTTCTGGCTTCCTGCCAGACCTCCAGTTTTTCAAAACGGAATCGTGTTTTCATTCTCCCATTCCTTTCATTGTTTGTTTACGTTATCAAGCTCTCGACCCTCGACTCTGGACCCTCGACCCGTTTTGCGGATGGCTTGCAACGGATGCTCGTCGAGGATGTTCGGGTAAATGCCCTGAATTTTGTTGGTGTCGTAATAATTGACGCCGACATAAAAGTAAATCGGCACGATGGGCACTTCGTCGCGCACGAGAATCATTTCGGCCTGTTGGAAAAGTTTTTCGCGGGTTTTCACGTCCGTCTGCTCGTTGGCCTCACTGATGAGCGCGTCGTAACGCGCGTTTTTCCAGCCGGTGCGGTTATTGCCGCCATTGCTGATGAACATGCCGAGAAACGTATTTGCGTCGTCGTAATCGCCAGTCCAGCTTGAGCGCGAAACCTCATAGTCGAGATGCGCCTGCGCGCTTAGAAATGCCGCCCATTCCATCTGCCTTAAATCCATTGGGATGCCCAGTTCATCGCGCCACATTTGCTGGAGTTCAACCGCCACATTCTCATGAATTTTTGCCGCGCCACCGGCGGAGGCGTTGAAGGTGTATGAAAAACGGGGAAACCCCCGGCCTCCGGGATAGCCGGCTTCAGCCAGTAATTTCCGCGCCAACGCCGGATCGTAACCCAGCCCGTCGGGCGAAGTGTAATGGGCCGTGCCATCGGGCACGAAATGCGAGGCCGGTTGCTCGCCGGCCCGGGCGACGATTTTGATGATGCGTTCCTTGTCAACCGCCAGCGCCAGCGCCTGGCGCACGCGCGGGTCGTCAAATGGTTTTCGCGTCACGTTAAAACGAAAAAAATAGGTGCCGAGGTAATTGAATTTGTGGAAGTCCGGCCGCTTGAGCAGCACGTCCAGCAACTCGGATGGTATGAGCGCCGCATCCCAGACTATGTCCGCCTGTCCGCGGGTGTACAGGTTTAACGCCGTGTTCGGCGAACCAACCGGCAGAAGATCAATGATTTCGGACCGTGTATTTGCAGCGTCCCAGTAGCGCGGATTTTTGCGCAGGCGAATCTTGTCGTTCAGCCGCCAATAAGCCAGTTCATACGGCCCGCTGCTGGGCAATGGACGCGCCTTGAGCCAGGCGTCGCCATATTTTTCAATGGTCTGGCGTGGCACGACGTAAAGTGCCGGCAGCGCGCAGATATCAGGGAAAAACGCCGTGGGATGGTTCAATTCGACGCGCACGGTGAAACGATCGGGCGCATGCACCCCGACGAGAGAAGCATCCTTGATTTTTCCCGCGTTGAAATCCTCCGCGTTTTTCAAATAGAAAAGTTGTCCGGCGTAATTGGAGGCCGTCGCCGGATCGAGCGCGCGAATCCAGGAATACACCACATCGTCCGCCGTGATGGGTTCGCCGGTGGACCAAACCAAATTGGTCCGCAAATGAAACGTGCCAGTGACCCCGTCCGGCGAGATTTCCCAGCTTTCGGCCAGACCGGGAATTGGCCGGGCCGTTTGGGGATCAAAGCGTGTCAGCCCTTCAAACAAACCCTGCACCACCCGCATATCGGCCTGGCCAACAACAATCGCCGGATCGAGCGATTCAGGTTCAGCCTGGTTGAGGATGGTAACGTCGGCGGGCCGCTCGCGGCGAAGACAGCCCGGGAACAAACCACAAACAACAACCCCAAGCAAAATTACACCGCCCGTCCCAAAACAAAAACGCGCCCGCGAAAAAATCCGCCGGGCGCGTTGGGAAATGGCCATCGCGTTATTTCGATTGCGTCGGCGCGGCCGGGGCATTGGTTGGCGCAGACAGGGGCAATAACAGCAAAGTGTTGGTTGACGCAGTCGCCGGCTGGGCAGCGGGCGGCGTCACCGGCTGGGGCGCGGAAACCGGTATTTGCATTTGTTGCTTTTGTTGAACTTGTTTTTCAAATTCCAATGCGCTGCCTTGTTTATGCACCCGGTCTTGCAAATAGCCGAGAACCAGGGCCAGGGCGAAGAAAATTATGGTCGAGTATTTCGTGACCTTGGTCAGCACGTTGCCCGACCCCGCGCCAAACAGCGCGTCCGCCGCCGCCCCGCCAAACGCCATGCCGGCACCGGCGTCTTTCTTTGGCAGTTGAATCAAAATCAGCAGAATCAACAATGCGCAATTGATAACCAGAAAAAATGTCAAAATTCCAACGATGAAACTCATAATCAATTTCTATATTGAATTTTTAATAATGTCAGCAAAACTTCGCGCTTCGAGCGACGCCCCGCCGACCAGCGCGCCGTCCACGTCCGGCTGGCCCATCAACTCGAGCGCGTTCGCCGGTTTCACACTGCCGCCGTATTGAATGCGGACTTTTTTGGCGACGGCTTCGTCAAAAACCTTCACCAGCAGCGAACGAATGAAGGCGTGCGCGTCCTGCGCCTGCTGCGTGGTCGCCGTTTTGCCCGTGCCAATGGCCCAAACCGGTTCGTAAGCAATGATGGTCTCAACCATTTGTTCCTTCGTCAAACCGGCGAGGCTGCCGCGTACTTGCGTCTCCAAAACCTTTTCCGTCTGTCCTTCCTCGCGCTCGGCGAGCGTTTCACCAACACAGACGATGGGTTTGAGCGAGGCACCATGGGCCGCCGCCGCTTTTCTGGCGATGAGCGCGTTGGATTCCTTTTGATACTGGCGCCGCTCGGAATGGCCGAGAATGACGTAGCGCACGGAAAATTCCTTGAGCATACCGGCGCAAATCTCGCCGGTGAACGCGCCGAAATTCTGCGCGCTCATGTTTTGCGCGCCGAGCCGGAGGTTCGAGTCAAGGATGACCTTCGACACCGATTCCAGCGCCGTGAATGGCGGGCAGATGACGATGTCCACTTCCCTGATATTGGCCAATTCCAGCTTGAGGTCGCTGACCAACGCCAGCGCCTCGGCAGCCGTTTTGTTCATCTTCCAGTTGCCGGCAATAATCAATTTACGTTCTTTGTTCATGTCTTAAATCGTCCTCGCCCTCGTCCTCGGCATCTCGATTACGAGAACGAGGACGAAGGACGAGGAGGATAAATTATTTCTCGCTCAGCGCCGCGACGCCAGGCAGGACCGCGCCTTCCAAAAATTCCAAACTCGCGCCGCCGCCGGTGCTCATGAACGTCACCTTGTCGCCCAGTTTGGCCTGGTTGAGCGCCTTCACGCTGTCGCCGCCACCGATGATGCTCTTCGCGCCGTTCTTTTGTGTCGCATCCGCCACGGCCTGCGCGACGGCGTTCGTGCCGGCGGCAAATTGTTTGTTTTCAAACAAGCCCATGGGTCCGTTCCATAAAATTGTCTTCGCCCTGGCCACCACATCCGAATACGCCTTGACCGTTGCCGGACCGATGTCCAGCCCTGCCGCATCAGCCGGACAATTCATGTCCGAACTCGCGCGCGGATTCTGCCATTCGATGACCGGCTTGCCCTTTTTATCGAGCTTGTCGGTCTTCACCGGCACGGCCACCACGTCGTCCACCGGCAAAAGGAATTGAACTTTCCTGGCCTTGGCTTTTTCGAGAGCCGACTTGGCGATATTGGTCGCATTCGGCTCAACCAGCGATTTGCCGGTCTGGTAACCCTGCGCCAGCCGGAACGTGTAAGCCATCGCGCCGCCAATCAAAATCGTGTCGGCCTTTTCCAGCAGCCGGTCAATCACCTTGATTTTGTCGGAAACCTTTGCGCCGCCCAGAATGACGACGAACGGACGCGCCGGTTTGTCCAATTCATCGCCGAGAAATTTCAATTCGCGTTCCATCAGCAGACCGGCGGCGCACTTGTCGCCGCGTTTGGCGACCACGCGGGCGACGCCTTCCGTCGAGGCGTGCGCGCGATGCGCCGAGCCGAACGCGTCGTTCACATAAACGTCGGCGACCTGCGCGAGCTTTTCGGCGAACGCCGGGTCATTGGCCTCCTCCTCATTGTAATAACGGACGTTTTCGAGCAGCACCACGTCGCCATTTTTCATGCCGACAACGGCTTTCTCGACCTTTTCGCCGATGCAATCGTCCACGAACCCGACGGGTTTGCCGAGCAGCTCGGACAATTTGGCTGCGACCGGCTTCAGCGACATGGTTGCGTCGCGTTTGCCTTTGGGCCGGCCGAGGTGCGCGGTCAAAATCAACTTGCCGCCATTCTCAATGAGCAGTTTCAGCGTAGGTAGCGTCTCGACGATGCGCGTGACATCGGTGATGACCATCTGGCCATCTTTTTCTTCCAGCGGCACATTATAATCCACGCGCAGGAAAACGCGTTTGCCGCGGACATCCAAATCACGAACCGTAAGTTTTGCCATAAACCTGTGCTGATTCCGAAAAATTCAGGAGGGGGAGGATATCCTAGAAACGCGGCGAGTAAAGTGAATTCCAGCCTCCGGTTTTGATTTTTCCCGGCAGTTTCAACCGGTTTGATTGGGTTTGATTCAGTTTGATTCCTGTCCATTGACCAGGCACTCGCGGCGTTGGCGGTTTAGCGCATCAAGCTGCAAGCAGCTCGCAGCCGCGGAAAAACGACTGGCCGGACGGGATACATTGGATGTCCTCCGATTTGTTTTTGGCAGGGATGCGTTGCTGCGCATCCCCAATATCTGGGCTGACCGGCAGGTCAGCCCTACCGTTTTTGATTTGTGGTAGGGCGGCGCTGCCG
>Ga0208355_1000108_pt1 | contig 40203 bp, 36 predicted proteins | sample NGESurdeep072012_6_FD_184458 | JGI IMG/M metagenome (GOLD analysis project Ga0208355, IMG submission 184458) | Arctic peat soil microbial communities from Barrow, Alaska - NGEE Surface sample 210-3 deep-072012 (SPAdes) | ecosystem: Environmental > Terrestrial > Soil > Wetlands > Peat ... | reverse complement strand
GGTGTCCACCGCGTAGGCTTGAACGGTGTTGGTGCCAGGAACCAAAGTGACTTGTGCCGTCCAGTTGCTCCAGTTGTTGGCGGTCACTGCGGGTGCCCAACCTGAACCATTCAACGAATAAAATACATTGGCCACACTTACGTTGTCACCAGCCTTGCCTGTCACTGTGAACACCTCGTTGCTCCAATGCTGGTTCGCCGTCGGCGAACTGATGGTCACCGTCGGCTTGGCCGTGTCAGGAATAAAAACGGTTAGGACAGCATTGGAGCTGGTCACGCTGCCAAAGGAATTGCCGACATTGACAGAATAATTCCCGGCATCTGTCGTCGCGAGATTGCTGACCGTCAAGCTGCCGGCGGTCGCACCGGAAATACGTGCGCCATTCGCCAGATTGGTTCCGTTCTTTTGCCACTGGTAGCCCAGCGGCGGCAGTCCGGCAGCGGTTACGGTGAACCTCGCCACCGTGCCCGTTGCATTTGTCTGGCTTAGCGGCTGCACCAGGATGGTCGGTGTCGTCGCTCCGCCACTGGCCGGCAGAAATGCGGTATAAACGTCGGCACTGATCAAACCTGAATTCGTCGTGAACACTCCCAGCGTGGCGGCGATGGCGAATTGCTTCCCGTCAAAAATGACGCCATTCCATGCGGACAGCGGGGCATTGGCTCCCTGTGCTGAAAACAGGACGAACTCCGTCCCCAGCGGGCTGGCCGACCGGTCAAAGAAGCGGAAGTGAATATTTTGATCCGCTTTGGTGGTGTTGAAGTTCCAAGCCATCAGATAATTCGAACCGTCGAATGCCAGCGAAGGCATCATACTCCATACCGCAGACACCAGCACCTCGTCGCCCGGGAAAGTTCCATCAGCCGAAACCAACCGGCCGTATTGAGCCCATTCATTGATCCAACCACTAGAGGGTGTGCCGATATTTCGATTCCATACGACGAGATAATTGGTGCCGTCAAACGCCATGCCGGGTGAAAAATTATTGTCCGGAGAATCGGTTTGGCTGATGGGAAACGGGTCGCCCACCGCACCACCCGGGGAAATAAACGCGCCGTAGGTGGTATAATGGCCATCGTAGTCGTCTGGGTAGCCTGTTAAAAATCCGCTCTGCCACGTCGCGAGGTAATTCGTTTTGCCGAATGCGACGGTCACGCCCTCCGCCGGGTTCGGTGCTCCCACTTCGGCCAACACGAACTCCGGGCCGGACAATGCGCCGGCGGCCGTCACCAACTGGCCGTAGGAAGCACTCGTGCCGGTCCCCGTCAGGTTCGCTTCGTCCATCCATACGACGAGATAGTTGGTGCCATCGGAGGCAAGCGATTCAATCGCTTGAAATCCATGACTGCCCAGGGATTGCAGCAGTGGAAACTTCGAGCCGATTTTCGCGCCGCTCCGCGAGACAAACTGGCCGAACATGTCCACCCCCGAACTGATGGTGGTATCCGACCAAATCACGAGGTAGTTGGTGCTGCCGGAAACAACCTGGGCCTGCGGCGGAATAATCCCGGCGCCACCGCCGAGGATGAGCGCCGAACCAATGCGGGTTCCATTCGGCGACAAGAGTTGCGCGCAGACATTGGCGCCGGATGAAAAACCGACCAGATAATTTGTGCCGTCGGAAGCCAGCCCAAAGCTGAACTCAAGAACATTGGCATTTGTCGCCACCGGCATCATCGCTGTTGACAGAGACGAAACCAGCAGGCTGGCGGTCGCATCGGCTTCGCCGACAACGTTGCGGACTGAAACCGAGTAAGTAGCCGCGCTGCTCCTCTGGACATGGCTCAACACCAGGCTGGTGTTGGTGGCTTTGGCGATGGCCACGTCATTGGAAAACCATTGGTAACATAACGGCGGGCTGCCGGTTGCGACGAGGCTGAACGTCACATTCGTGCCCAACGGAACAATTTTGCTTTGCGGCGGCGTGGTGATTACCGGCGGCACATCGAAGGGCACATTCGCCGAGCGGCTCATGCTCCATGTGCCAGACGTGATCTGATTCTGATCGCTGTTGGTGAGAGTGCCGGTCATGGTAAACGCCGTGCGGTTGAGCGTCCCCACCACCTCCGTTCCATGCACACTTGCGCCTGTGAAGTGGTTGGTCGAATCAATCTCGCCCCAACCGCCATCGCCCAGTTCTCCGGTCGAATCAATCTCGCAAAAATAAACCTGGCCATCGGCGGACAGAACAGCCCTCAGTTGTCCGGATACCCCCCCACCTGTCCAAGTTCCAGTGTAATAACCAGCCGCATTTTGGAAGGAACCCAAAGCCGGCTGACGTTCTCCGTACAGCCAGTCCGTTCCCATGGGTGAATCCACTTCACCATCCTGAAAGCCGTCCTTGTAAAAATTGCCCGAACCGTAAACCCCGTTGGTTTCGAACTCCCAGTAGCCATCATCGCCGACCTTGAAATCAAAGAAGATGCCGTTCGCCTGGCTTTCGTCATAGCCAACCACCGTGGCTAATTGGTTGGTGCGGACAATGACGGCATAACTGCCGAGATAATAGTAGGAATCGTACAGGTCGCCGATGTAGATGCCGGCATAAGAACGTCCCAACTTTTCCCGGAGGAGCGATTCCGTGTCACACGCCGGTTCATCCACCAGGAACCCGCCGAACGTGTAATCCGGCAACGAGTTGTTGACGTATCGGTTGCCGTTGAATTGCGGCACCAAGCTGCGCAACGACTTGGTCCCGGCAAAATAAGCGCCGGCATAGAGCGAGAAAGTATCATTCGTATTGAACTTCACCGGACCATTCAGGGATTGCGGCGTTTTCGCCAGTTCATCGCGGAACTGCGCTTCGGCAACCAGATCATTTGTTTCCAGGTTAAACAACCGCACGGCTCCGGCGGGGCGGGTGTTCCGGATAAAATCCGAGGCCTGCTGGTAGAGAGCAATCGCGTTGGTGAGAGCGGCTTTCGAGGACGCCAGATCGGCCGCGCTGGCTTGCGTGAGCAGACTTGGATAATCGGCGAGCACGCGCTGGATGGACAACTGGCTTGGGTCGGCGTTGCCGAGGTCTTTCAGATGGTTGATCACGACGCTGAAATTGTGCGCGTTCAGAGTGTAACCCATGAATTCCGTCACGCGCTCAAGCGCCTGCAAGAGCAGGATGTCCCCATAATCCACCGTCACGCTTTCAATCGAGGTTTCATTCACGGTGAGGGACAGCGTGAACGCCTGATTGGTGATGCGGGCCAGATTCGTCCGCGACGCCGCGAGGGCAACCATGATATTCGTGCGGTAAAACGAAATGGCCTCGGAGGAATTAAAGTTGGCCGGCAACACAGTACTCCCGTTGGGGTCCTTGGGGAGAGCTGCCGTCCAGTTGTAAATGTCCCGCCCACTGACGGAAAACCCGAGCCGATTCAGAAAATTGCTGCCCGCCGGCTGTTGCGGCAGGAGCAGCAGGCGCGTCACCGCCGCCAGCGCGTTGGCCGCTTCATTGGTCGGTGACAAGGTCACTGCCGCGTTAAAATTTGAATAAGCACCGGTTAGGTTGTGCGCGACCAGGCACGCCCTGCCGGCCGACACCAAGCCATCGGCGGTTTGCGCCGCCAGACCGGAGGCTAAGAGATGTCCCGTTAATATGAACAACAACAGCTTATGGTTTTTCATTTTGTGATCCTCGTTCGACTGAATTGGTTCTGCATTGGCCGGTAAATAAATCCCATTGGATGACTCTGTTGGAGCGCGTCCACACGACCTGTCCGGACTGTCCTTCCGCCCGCAGTTCGGCCTTCGGCACCTTGAGCCGTTCAAGCCCGGCCTGCACGGTCACGCCTTCGAGCTGGCAGACAATGGAACTGGCAGTCACCGTCGGGTGGACGCGATCCGCCTGCAAGCGCGGCAATTTTTCCTGCGCGATAGACACACTGAAGTCGCGCCATTCAACGGCACTCCGGCTGACCGACGGCGCCGGGGCGAAACGGAAACCTTCCAGCCAGTTGGTCTGCGGGGTGGCTTGGGCAAATTCCAAGTGAACCCCCTCGGCGACCAACATGGGCAGCAACTTGATGTGAAAGAAACCCAGACGGCGATGGTCGGTGAAAATTCTCCCAATCTTCAATGCCGCCACCGGTTTGAAAAAATCATCTCCGTAAATCACGCTCTCCACGTTGCTGGCCTGGAGGGAGCCGGAAAGTCCCGCCGCCGGGACGCATAAGGGGAGGAAACAGACCGCCAGCGCTCCCAGCGTGCCCGCCGGACACTTCAAAAAACTCACGGATCCCTGGGCGCTTGATTTCATTTTATTCTGACCGGAACACGAACTCAAATTCCAACACCACCCACACGCGCCCACCCGATCATCCGTTGAACGCCATATGAATAAGCCATCTTACTTACGCCCGGCGCGAAAAGTTACAAGTTTTTCTTTAATCAAGCGAAATTTATTAGATACTATTCTAATCTTGATTAGCTGCGCAATCGGAAGCATCGGACCGTAACTGGCGGCCGATTCCAAAAAGACGGGCAAATTATCATTGCCGGGTGGCGGGCTTTGGCCTAATTGTAAATCAAATTCAACAAAGGAAATTTATGGCTATGGGAATCGGACTGATTATTGCAATTGTTGTGCTGGTGGTGCTGTTGGGCCTGGTCGGCTTCGTCATCGGCGTTTACAACAAACTCGTCACGATGCGCAACCGTTTTAAGAACGCCTACGCGCAAATTGACGTGCAGCTCAAGCGCCGCTACGACCTGATTCCGAACCTGGTCGAGATTGCCAAGGGCTACATCAAGCACGAACGCGAGACGCTGGAGAATGTCACCAAGGCGCGCAACATCGCCTACGCCGCCTCGCAGGCCGCCGCCGCAAATCCCGGCGATGCCGGCACCATGAAAAATCTGGTTTCCGCCGAAAGCGGCCTCGCCGGCACATTGAGCCGCCTGATGATGGTTTCCGAGCAATATCCCGATTTAAAGGCCAACCAGAACATGATGCAGCTCACCGAGGAGTTGACTTCCACGGAAAATAAAATTTCCTTCGCGCGGCAGGCTTACAACGATTCGGTCATGGTCTATAACACCGACCGCGAAATCTTTCCGAGCAACCTCGTTGCCGGCATGTTCAACTTCGGCCCGGCGGAACTGTTTGTCGTTGACAAGCCGGAACAAAAGGACGCGCCGAAGGTTTCGTTTTCGTGATGGCGTGCTGCCGGCATCTTGCCGGCAGAAACAATAATGACAAATTTCAAATAATGGTCTGCCGGCAAGATGCCGGCAGCACGTTTCAATGGATTTTTTTGCCCAACAAGACAAAACCCGCCGTAAAACAAAACTGCTCGTTTTCTACTTCATTCTTGCGGTTGCGGCAATTATTGTCGCCTGCTACTTCGTCGGGTTGATCATTTTTTCCGCGGCCCAGTCGCACCATCATCATTACGACGAACAACCGCAGCTGATTCTGTGGAATGCAAAACTTTTTTTCGGCGTCACCGTCGGTGTGCTGGCGGTCATTGTCATCGGCAGCGCCTACAAAACGAATGAACTGGCCGGCGGTGGCGGCTCCGTGGCCACTTTGCTGGGCGGACGGCTCGTGAATTCGAACACCACCGACCCGGACGAACGCAAGCTGCTCAATGTTGTGGAGGAAATGGCCATCGCTTCCGGCGTGCCCGTGCCGCAGGTTTATGTGCTTAACGAGGAACGCGCCATTAATGCCTTCGCCGCCGGCCACACAACCAGCGATGCCGCCATCGGCGTAACCCGCGGCTGCATCCAACTGCTTTCACGCGACCAGTTGCAGGGCGTCATCGGACACGAATTCAGCCACATTTTGAACGGCGACATGCGGTTGAATATCCGGCTCATCGGCATCATTTTCGGCCTCCTGTGCATCGCCACCATCGGCCGGATCCTGTTGCGGGCGCGCAGCAGCGGACGGGACAGGAACCCACTGCCGCTCGTCGGCCTGGCCTTGCTGCTGCTCGGTTTCATTGGCGTTTTCTTTGGCCGTTTGATTCAGGCCGCCGTCAGCCGGCAGCGCGAATTTCTCGCCGATGCCTCGTCCGTGCAATTCACGCGCAATCCCGGCGGCCTTTCCGGCGCGCTCCAGAAAATCGGCCGTTACGGTTACGGCTCGAAGCTGGAATCCGAGCACGCGCCCGACCTTTGCCACATGTTTTTCGGCAACGGCCTGGGCGAACCATTCTTCGGCATCATGGCGACGCATCCGCCGATTCCCGACCGCGTCCGCGCCATTGATCCGGCTTGGGACGGCAAATTTCCGCCGCTCGATGAAAAACAAATTGAAGTCGTCAAGCGCGCCGCCATTTCCGAATTGGAACACACGCCGAAGCCGCTGCCGGACATTTTCAAGATCGTGCTTGGCGGTGCCATCATTGCCTCGGGCAGCGCATCAACGCCGCCGGTCATCCGCTCGCGTTCCGTCATGCCGAATCTCGGCAATCCCACGCCGTTGCATCTGAAATACGCCGGGCAATTGCGCGATTCATTGCCCGACAGTGTAAAAGCCGCCGCGCGCGAACCGCTGGATGCCGTGGCGCTGATTTACGCGATGCTGCTCAGTCCGGATCCCGCATTGCGGGACGCACAACTTGCCGGGCTGGCCCAGCGCGTTGAACCGGCGGTCCATCAGAAAACCGCCGCGCTGTATCCCGATGTTTCATCCGCCGCCACGCACGCGCATTTGCCGATCGTCAATCTCGCGTTGGGCGCGCTGCGGCAGTTGACCGCGGAGCAGTTCAGCCGGTTTTCGCAGACGCTCCAGTGGCTCATCGAAAGCGACGGAAAAGTTGAACTGTTTGAATTCGTGTTGCAAAAAATCGTTCTTCGCCATCTCACGCTGCAATTCAGCGGGGCGCGTCCGCCGGTCGCCCAATACTACACGCTCAAGCCGCTCGTGCCGGATTGCGCCGTCGTGCTGTCCGCGCTCGCCAACGTCGGCAGCAGCGATGGCGCTGGAATCGAAAAGGCCTTTGAAACCGGGGCGCCGTATCTGCGCGCGCCCAACGATGGCGATCTGACGCTGCTGCCGCGCGAGCAATGCGGCGTGGACAAGATTGACGCCGCGCTCAACCGCCTCACGCTGGCCGTGCCGACCATTAAAAGGAATTTGATTGAGGCCTGTGTCTATACGGTCGGTGCCGACGGCATGATGCTGGAGAGCGAAGCTGAACTGCTCCGCGCCGTTGCCGACACGCTGGATTGCCCCATCCCGCCGTTCGTCCAGACGGAATGATTATCCCGAAATTTGTATTGAACCACGGATGGACACGGATCCCGCAGAGCGGGACGGATTAAAGCTGGAGGAACTCACCCTCTCGCCCCGTGAGGAACGAACGGGGAGAGAGCCGGAGAGAGGGGAAATCGAAACAAACGTGCCGCCTCTCCCCAACCCTCTCCTCCACTCCGCAGAGGAGAGGGAGAAAGCAGCAGAAAAAATCCGTGTCCATCCGTGCTCATCCGTCGTTGATTTCCTGACGCGGGTTTTCGGGTCAGTCAACTTCCAAAACCACCACTGACTTCGCCGGCAGTGTTGTGACGAATCCGTTGTCCGTCACCTTGAAGGTGTTGAATTCGGTTGGTTTCACATTGTCCGGCTGGTCGAAGGTGTTGTGCGCGTTCATTTCCGGCGCGGTCAGGATGCGGCCGGAAAGCTTTGTCACCTTGGCGCCCTGCAATTCGCACGTGACGTCAGCGGATTGATTGGGATTCAGGTTGCAAAGCGTGACGTGGATTTTACCCGCCTGGTCGCGCGACGCCGACGCGCTGACCTCCGGAATTTTTTTGTCACCGAATGAATAATCCACACTTTGCAGGTCGCTGGGCAGCAGCGTGGCGTCGTGATGGACCGTGTCCATTTCAAACACCCAATAACTCGGCGTGACGGTCATCTTTTCCTTGTCGGTCAGAATCATCGCCTGCAGGACGTTGGCCAGTTGGGCGATGTTGGCCATTTTGACGCGGTCGCAATGCTGGTTGAAAATGTTGAGCGTGGCTCCGGCGACCAGCGCGTCGCGCAATGTGTTCTGCTGATAAAGAATTCCAAGATTGCCGCCCGGCCCGGCATCATACCACGTGCCCCATTCGTCCACGATGAGGCCGATTTTTTTCTGCGGGTCGTATTTGTCCATGATGGCGGAGTGACGGGTCACGAGGTCATCCATTTTCAGCGCGCGCTGGAGCGTCGAGAACCATTCGGTTTCGCTGAAGGCCAGGTCCGAGCCTTTGTTTTTCCAATTGCCGGTTGGCAATGTATAATAGTGCAGCGAAAGTCCGTTCATGCGTTTGCCCACGTTTTTCATCAGCACCTCCGTCCAGTTGGTGTCGTCGCCATTCGAGCCGGACGCGATGCGGTAAATCTTGTTGCCCGGATAATCCTTCACGAACGTGTTGTACCGGCGGAAATTGTCCGAATAATATTCCGGTGTCATTTCGCCCCCGCAGCCCCAGCTTTCGTTGCCCACCCCGACGAACGGGATTTTCCATGGCTCCTTGCGCCCGTCTTCCCGGCGCAGATCGCTCATGATCGAATTGGTGGTGGCGGTCATGTATTCGATCCACTGCATCAGCTCCTCCACCGTGCCGCTGCCGACGTTGCCGCTGATGTAAGGCGCCGCGTCAATTTGATCGCAGAAATCCAGAAATTCGTGGGTGCCGAACTGGTTGTTCTCCACGACGCCACCCCAGGTCGTATTGATTCGGGAAGGTCGTTGATCGCGCGGGCCGATGCCATCCATCCAGTGATATTCGTCGGCGAAACAACCGCCCGGCCAGCGGATGACGGGGATCCGGATTTTTTTCAACGCGGTGACGACATCATTGCGGATGCCGCGCGTGTTGGGAATCGGGCTGTCCTCGCCCACCCAGATGCCTTCATAAACACAACGGCCAAGGTGTTCGGAAAATTGACCATAGATGTTCCGGCTGATCTTCGCGCCCGGCTGGTCCGCGTGAATGACAAGCCGGTTGGTTTTCACGATGGCGGGAGGTGGCTCCGGGCTGACAGGTGGCTTCGGGCTTTGAGCAACCGGATGTTTGGGACTGGCACAACCCGCCAAAAGACCGAGGAAAAGGACGCTGGCAGCAAGGATGACAAGGAATGGTTTCACGTTCATGGCGTTAATTCAAAACAAGATTGAGCCACACGCAAGCATTCTTTTGAGTAAGGCGAACCTCCCCAATTACCGGACATCAGCCGGATCTGGCCTTACTCAAAACGCGCGGGTTGCCCGGTGGTGGCCAGCACCGCGTGCCAGATGGAGCCGTTGGGATCCACACGTTTTACCTGTTTCGCCAGCATTTCAATGGGCACATGGATGAAGTGGTCATGCAGCAACCCAATCACCAGGCCGGTCTTGCCCGCCATCGCGGCATGCACGGCATTGCGGGCATATTGGTCGCACAGGATCGCGTCTTCCGCATCGGCGGGCACGCTCCGGATGATGTAGCTCGGGTCCAGGTAACGCATCACCACGGGAATTTTTTCCGCCCGGAAGTAAGACTCGATCTTTTCACGGAGGAACGAGCCGATGTCCTTGAGTTTGACGTTCCCCGAAGCGTCACGTTCCTCGCCTTTGTTTTCCAGCAGGTTCTGCCCGGCGCCTTCGGCCACCACGATGACTGCGTGCGCCCGGTTCAGTGTGCGTTTCTTCAACGCGTTGAGGAATCCACCTTCGCCTTCCAGCTTGAACGGGATTTCCGGGATCAAACAGAAGTTCACGTCCTGGCTGGCCACTGTGGCTGCCGCGGCGATGAACCCGGCGTGCCGTCCCATCAATTTCACGAGGGCGATGCCGTTCTGGACGCTATGCACCTCCGTGTGGGCGCAGGTGATGACCCTGGCCGCTTCCTCCAACGCGGTCTGGTAGCCAAAAGTGCGCGAAATATAAGGCACATCGTTGTCAACGGTCTTCGGAATGCCCACGACCGCCAGCGCATGACCGCGCTTTTGTGCCTCCCGAAAAAGCTCATGACCACCGCGTTGCGTGCCGTCGCCGCCAACGACGAACAGGATGTTCACACCGCGTTTGATGAGATGGTCCACCGCTCCGCTGATGTCCACCGGGCCGCGCGATGTGCCGAGAACGGTGCCGCCTTCCTTGTGGATGTCGTCCACGAGGTCGGGGGTGAGCACGATTGGCTCCAATCCGCTCGCCGGATCAAGTCCGTGATAACCGTCGTGGAAGCCCAGCACTTCCTTCACCCCATAAATATGGTGCATTTCCAGGAAGGCGGAGCGGATGACGGTGTTCAATCCGGGGCAAATTCCACCGCAGGTTACAATGCCGGCACGAGTGTCTTTGGGATCGAAGAAAAGTTTTTCGCGCGGGCCGGCCAGCTCGAAAAGGAGTTCCTCCGGCGGCGTGACGCCGGGCGTCCGCACAATATGCAACGGTACGCGCGCCTCGTCACTGACCGAGTGTCGGATCGGCGACGCGAAGCGGGCTTTGCCGAGCAAGGTAATGTTCGCGGATCTATTCACGCACGGCCGCCTGCAACTGTGCCTTGAACGCTTCCACAATTTTCGTGTGTGCGGCATTCACTTCGGCGTCGGTTAACGTCTTGTCCACGGCACGGTAGGTGAAGGCATAGGCCAGGCTCTTTTGTCCTTCCGGCACATGCTTGCCGCGAAACACGTCGAATAACTCTGCTGTTTCCAGATTCGCCGGTTTGGTTTGCTTCACAATTTGCAGAACTGCGTCGTGTGTCGTCGCTTCGGGCACAATCATCGCCACGTCCCGGCGAATGGCGGGAAACGCAGGCAAAGGCTTGAATGACCTGGCCGGATTGCGACACGCAAGCAGCAAATCCAGATTCAATTCCGCCAGCAGCACGGCGTCGCGCAAATCGTATTTCTTCGCGAGCGCGGGCAACAACTGGCCGAATTCACCGATTTGATTTTTGCCGAGCGATATCGTGGCCGATTCGAGAAAGAGTCCCGATGAATCGGGACGGCGGCTAAAGGTCATTCTGCGCAAACCGAATTGGTCGAAAAATTCCTCCAGCACGCCTTTCAAATCGTAGGTGTCAAACTTGGCGTCACGTTCGTCTCCGCTCCAGAAGGGCAGGGCGCGTTGTCCCGTGAGCGCGATGGCCACGCGGCGCTCTTCCTTGAACGTGCTGCCAGCATCTTGCTGACGGGACTGTTTTCCAGTTTGATCTGCCGGCGGGACGCCGGCAGCACGCTGGAACACCCGCCCGATTTCAAACAACGCCACGTCATAATTTTTGTGACTGACGTTGTGCCGCAACGAATGAATCAGGCCGGGCAACAAGCTCGGCCGCAAAACGTCCATGTCCGCACTCAGCGGATTCGCCAGCGCCACCAATTCTGCATTCTGCATTCTGCATTCTGCATTTGCTATCAAGGTTTGCCCCTGCGCTTCATTCAAACCCAGCCCGCTCAAAATCCGCCGCGCTTCCGCCAGGACGTCGTGCGTCGCGTCGAATGCGTTTGCGCCAAACGCGCCGCGCGGGGGTGTGGATGGAATTTTTTCAACGCCATGCAGGCGGGCGATTTCTTCGATCAAATCCACTTCACGTTTCAAATCCACGCGGAACGTGGGAATCTGAAACGTTACCGGTTCCGGCGCGGCGTTTGCGCCGATTGGCCGCGCCTTGCGACCGGTGGTTTTCAGGCCAAGCTGGCCGAGGTAAAACTCAATTTCTTCAGGCCGAAGCTCGATGCCGAGCAACTCGTTCACCTTGTGATGCCGCAAGGTGATTTGCTTCGGCTCGACCGGTTTCGGGTAGGCGTCCACGACGCCTTCGGCGAGCTGGCCGCCGGCGGTTTCGAGAATCAATTGTGCGCAACGCGCGCTGGCCCAGTCGTTGATGTCAATGTCCGCGCCGCGCTCGAAACGATAGCTGGCGTCGGTGCGCAGTCCTAGTGTCTTGCTCGTGCGGCGGATGTTCGTGGGCGAGAAATACGCGCTCTCGATCAACACGTCCGCGGTGTTGTCCTTGATCTCGGAATTTTGCCCGCCCATGACACCGGCGAGCGCGATGCCTTTTTCTTCGTCGGCGATCAAAAGCATTTCTTTCGTGAGCGTGCGTTCAACGTTGTCGAGGGTTTTGAACTTTTCGCCTTCTTTGGCACGACGCACGACAATCGTTGGCTTGTAGCCGCCGTCGTCAGACGGCGCATTCTTCCCATCCGAAGTTTGCGCCGACTCACGTCGGCGGCTACGGGAAATAAGATGATAATCGAATGCGTGCAGCGGCTGGCCGATTTCGAGCATCACGTAATTCGTCACGTCCACGACGTTGTTGATGCTGCGGATGCCGACTTTTTCCAGCGTCGAGCGAAGCCAGTCCGGGCTGGGGCCGATCTTCACGCCCTTGACGACACGCGCCGTGTAACGCGGGCAAAGATCAGGATCATCGAGGCGGACGGAGACCAAATCACTGGTAGGGACGCGCTGCTGCGCGTCCTTTGAAGATGGGGCTGCGGAGCACCGCAGCCCTACCGAGTTAATGTCTGGCATCTTCAACTTGTTTCCCGTCACCGCCGCGATTTCGCGGGCGATGCCGATGACACTGTTCCAATCCGGGCGGTTCGGCGTGATTTCGAGATCGAACACCACGTCGCCGCCGGTGCGGCCGAGATATTCGGCGAACGGCTGGCCGACCTTGGCGTCCGCTGGCAGGATGAGCAGGCCGTCCACCTGGTCGGGCAGGCCGAGTTCCTGCGGCGAACACATCATGCCGTGCGATTCCACGCCGCGAATTTTGCCGACCTTAATGGTGAACGGTTCCTTCTCGCCGGGCTTGGGCGGCAGCGACGCGCCGGGCAGGATGAGCGGGACTTTGTCGCCGGGCTGGAAATTCTGCGCGCCGCAAACAATCTGGCGTTCGCCCTGGCCGTCGTTTACGCGGCAGACGGTGAGCTTGTCCGCGTTCGGGTGCTTGTCCTTGGTGATGACCTGGGCGACGACGATGCCGTCGAACTCGCCGCCGGTTTTGTGGACGCCCTCGACTTCGAGGCCGAGCAGGGTGAGCCGCTCCGCCAGTTGTTCGGGCGACCAGTCGAAATCAACGTATTGTTTGAGCCAGTTAAGGGTGACTTTCATGCTATTTAAGCTTCGAAAAGAGCCAAGTAATCGCAGCGCCGATTAATGCAGAAATGGCTTCATCAGAATGCGTTCTCATGGCAGTTCAAGATGGCATCGGTTGACCATAGAGCCGCTGGAAAAGTTGGCGTTTCAACTCCTCTGGCGAAAGCCCGGCGGGCAGAGAGGCCAGCGCCATGGCACGCGCCGCGTCGAACATCCGCACGCCCATCAGGAAGCGTTCCTCGGCGGAGCGCGTCATCAGCATTTGCCGGACGAGTTCGGCGATTTCTGGCGGGGTGTCAGTCATGTGCGATTTCCTGCCACAAACTAGCCAAACCGAGTTCCGCCGTCCAACGTTCGATATAGGCGCGGTCACAGCCGGTGGCGACGAGATTTTTCACGTCGCGGAGTTGCACTTCCGAGTGCGAATCTTTTGCCCAAAAAAGTTTGGAGAGAATCAGGTCTTCCTTGCTGACAATCCAGGTCTCAAAGTCCTGAATTTTGATCCGCTGCCGGCGGTTGAATTCGTTCAGGCGGTAATCCGTCTGCTTGCGGACGATGCAGTCCACTTTGATGACGCTTTCGTTGTGGATGAGGTTGAACAGGGATTGATTGGCGATGGAACTGTCCACCGCTTCACGCGAAACGTAGTAGTCCGGGCTGAACAACTTCACCACGCGTTCGGCATCCTCACGGCGCAACGCGACGACGACATCAATGTCGCGGGTCATGCGCGGCTGGGCGTAGTAGTTCATGGCCATTGAGCCGGTGAGCATGTAACCGATGCCCGCCGCGTCAAGCCGTCGCGAAACGTCGCGAACGATGTCGAGTTCGTTTTGCATCGGTTAAAACTGTTTCAAAAACCGCGCGTCGTTTTCGTAAAAGAGCCGGATGTCGTTGATGGCGTAACGAATCATCGCGATGCGCTCGATGCCAAAGCCGAACGCCCAGCCGGTCCAGACTTCGGGGTCGTAGCCGACGTTCTCAAACACCTGCGGATGCACCATGCCGCAGCCGGCGATTTCCAGCCAGTCCTTGCCCATCTTCTTCACGAGCGCGCTGCTGAAATCAATCTCGAAGCTCGGCTCGGTGTAGCTGAAGTAGTGCGGACGGAAACGAATCTTCACGTCGCTGCCGAGCAATTCCTTGAAAACGAATTCGACCGTACCCTTGAGGTCGCCCACGGTGACGTTTTTGTCCACGTAGAGCCCTTCAATCTGCTGGAAGGTCGGGTTGTGCGTGGCGTCGGCGTTGTCGCGGCGATACACGCGTCCCGGCACGATGATGCGCACGGGCGGCGGCTGCGATTTCATCACGCGGATTTGGACGGACGAGGTGTGCGTCCGGAGAAGCAGTGAACGTGCTGCCGGCGTCTCGCCGGCAGAATGGCTCTCGGAGCGGGACGCTCCGAGCACGTTAAGATAAAATGTATCCTGAGTATCGCGGGCGGGATGGTCGGCGGGGGTGTTGAGCGCGTCGAAACAGTGATACTCGTCCTCGATTTCCGGGCCGTCGGCGACGGCGAAGCCGAGCTTGCGGAAGGCGCGGACGATGTCTTCGGTCACTTGCGTGAGTGGATGGAGTTTGCCGAGGGCGCGGCGGCGACCGGGCAGGGTGAAATCGGTCGGTTCCTTGGGCAACGCTGCTTTGAGTTCGAGTTCAGCGCGGCGTTCGGCCAGCGCGGCCTCAAGGGCGATTTTGGCGGCGTTGATAAATTTGCCGGCGGCGGGCTTTTCCTCTTTTGAGAGCGTGCCGAGTTGTTTCATCAGCGCGGTGAACTTGCCGTTGGCGCCGAGCCATGCGCCCTTGGTTTGTTCGAGCGCGGCGAGGTCGGGCGCGGCTTTGAGTTCCGCGAGTGCGGTTTGCTTCAATGGTTCGATTTGGTCAATCAGTCCGGCCATAAATTTTCAAAAAGATTAGCCACAAAAGGGCGCAAAAGACACAAAGAAGGGAAGTTTTTTCAAAGGGAACATCCAACTCCGATAAATCGCGAGCGGGCCCCGATAAACTCCGTTTCCGCGAGCACGCGACAAAGTCGGTGTCGCGAGCGGGCCCCGATAAACTCCGTTTCCACAAGCACGCGACAAAGTCGGTGTCGCGAGCAGGCATCCAACAATCGAATCAACAGGCGGGCGAAACTTGGATTTTCGATGTTCCCATTCCAAAACAAAACGGGCGGACCATTGCTGGCCGCCCGTCGGAAAACTGAAAACTTTAAACTTCCTACGATTTCACGCCTTTGGCCTTGAGCGCGTCCTGGGCGATTTTCACCAGGTGAGTAAACGCGGCGGCATCGGTGGCGGCGAGGTCGGCGAGGATCTTGCGGTCGAGCGCGACTTTCGCGGCCTTGAGGCCTTCAATAAACCGGCTGTAAGTAATGCCGGCAGCACGGGCGGCGGCGTTAATGCGCACCTGCCAGAGATAACGGAAGGTGCGTTTCTTGACGCGGCGGTCGCGATAGGCATATTGCCGGGCATGATCAACTGCGTCGGACGCGTAGCGGTAAAGTTTCGAGCGGCGCATCCGGTAGCCTTTGGCGGCTGTGACCATCCGTTTGCGGCGTTTGCGGGAGGCGGCGGCGTTGGTAACTCGCATGAATCAGTTGAAAGTTGAGGGTTGAGAGTTGATGGAAAAATCAGTGGCTGAACGGCAGGTTTTGCGTGATGCGGTAAGCATCGGTCGCATCAACGACCACCGCACCGCGGAGACGGCGGCGGCGCTTGGGATTCTTGGTCTGGGCCAGGTGGCGTTTGCCGGCGTGGCGGCGCAGAACTTTGCCGGTGCCGGTGATCTTGAACCGCTTGGCCACGGCCTTTCTCGTTTTGATGCCTTTGGGTCGTCGCATAAATCTTAATTACAAAAGAGCGCGAACTATATGTGGCGACAGGCGTTGAGGCAAGCGCCATTTTTGAATTCGAATCAAGAAGGACGGCACCTTGACACTGCCACCAACGATGGCAGGGCAAACCTGCCGGTTAGCCCAAACTTGGTGGTGTCAAGATGCGCCCCTTTGAGAGGCAGTGTGATAATCAGGCGGGACAACCGAATCAAGCCGCGTTAGCATCAAACATGCGTTATCGAATTCTTGGGCGCACGGGTTTGCGCGTATCGGTCATTGGCCTCGGCACCTGGCAGTTTGGCGGCGAGTGGGGCCACGACTTCTCACAAACCGAGGCTGACGCCATCCTGGACGCGGCGGGGGAATGTGGCATCAACCTCATTGACACCGCTGAATGTTACGGCGACCACCTGTCCGAACGGCTTATCGGCGACTACCTCGCGCGCCACGACCGCTCACGCTGGATTGTGGCCACCAAGTTTGGCCACCATTTCCACAGCTTCATGAACCGCACGGATGATTTTTCCGTGGACGGTGTGCGCGCCCAGCTCGAAGCCTCGCTCCGGGCGTTGCGCGTGGACGTGATTGACCTTTATCAATTTCATTCCGGCTCGGATGAAATTTTTCAAAACCAGGAACTGTGGACGATGCTCGCCGAACAGAAACGCGCGGGCAAAATCCGCCACCTCGGCGTCTCCATTTTGCAGAAAGGCAGCGAACTTCAAGCGCGCGAGGCCGCGCGGTTTGGAGCGGAGGTGTTGCAGGTCTTCTACAACCGCCTCGACCGCCGGTCGGAGCAGATTTATTTCCCGCACGCGCGCCGCGACCAGCTCGGCATCATTGGCCGCGTGCCGCTCGCCAGCGGACTACTCACCGGGAAATACAAACCCGGCGCGACGTTCGCCGCCAACGACGTGCGCGCCACCTTTGACGCGGAAAAATTGAAACGCGACCTTGCGGAAGTCGGGCGCCTGCAAAAGACCGAAGTGCCTGCCGGCGTCTCGATGGCGAACTGGGCGATGGCGTGGTGCCTGCAAGATCCGCTGGTGTCTTCCGTGATTTGCGGCTGCAAAAATCCCGAACAAGTCAGAGCGAACGCGAAAGCGGCGGAGTTGGTGACAGAATAATTACTATTGAATTTGAAACTCCTTCGCAATACTGGGCCATTCTTCTTTTAACCGTTTTAACCCTTTTGGAGTGACGAACACACAATTGTCCGTCCGGGCGCAGCTTTATTTCGCCGCGAGCGCGGCTTCGATGGCTTTGGTCACTTCCGCCGAATCCGGTTTCACCTTGGAATCGAAGCGGTTCAGAATTTTGCCGTCCCGTCCGATCAGGAACTTGGTAAAATTCCATTTGATGTTGCCGGGAAACGGCGAGTCCTTGCCGGCCAGCGCGACGTAAAGCGGATGGCGGCTCGCGCCGTTGACTTCCAGCTTGTCGAACATCGGAAAGGTCACGTTGTATTTGGACGTGCAGAATGCCTTGATCTCCGCGTCCGTGCCCGGTTCCTGCCCGCCAAACTGGTTGCACGGGAAACCGCACACGACCAGCCCCTGCGCCGCGTATTTCTGGTGGAGCGCTTCGAGCGCCGTGTATTGCGGCGTGAACCCGCAGTGCGACGCGACGTTGACGAGGAGCAGCACCTTGCCCGCATACGGCTTGAGCGTGGCGTCCTTGCCGTCAATGTCCTTGAGCGGAATGTCGTAAAGCGAAGCGGCCGCGTGAAGGGAAAGAGTCGTGGTCATAATTGTGGCGAGCAAAAGCAACGTCGTTTTCATGGGGGCAACCATGCACCGACTTCCGCGCACTGTCAAATGCACGGCAATTGATTCCTACCGCGCAATCCACCCGCCGCCCACCACCAGATCATCCTGATAAAACACCGCCGCCTGGCCGGGCGTGATGGCGCGTTGCGGTTCGTGCAATTTTACTTTTGCCCTGCCCACGCCGAGCGGGGTCACGGTCGCAGCCGTGCCGGGATGGTTGTAACGAATCTTGGCCGTCACTTCGACCGGCCCGGTCAAATCATCGAACGGATGCCAGTTGCAGCGTTCCACAACAAATTCGTCTCGGTCGAGCGCCGAGTCGTCCCCCACGACGACGCGATTATTTTCCACGTCCAGTTTGATCACATAAACCGGCTTGGGCGTGGTGATGCCCAGACCTTTCCGCTGGCCGATGGTGTAAAATTCGATGCCGTCGTGATGGCCGAGGACGCGCCCGTGCAAATCCACAATCTCGCCGCGATGTTTCTGCGCGAGGTTTGCCTCGCGGAGAAATTTTCCGTAGTCGTTGTCCGGCACGAAGCAGATCTCCATGCTCTCCTCCTTGTCGGCGGTCTTGAGCTGGCAATGCCGCGCCACTTCGCGGGTGTCGCTCTTCGTCTTTTCGCCGAGCGGGAACATCGCGCGCGCAAGTTGATCCTGCCGCAGCGAAAAAAGAAAGTAGCTCTGGTCTTTGCGCCGGTCGCGTCCGCGCTTGAGCAGATAGCGTCCCGGGAATTTGGTAGGGACGCGTTGCTGCGCGTCCGGGCTGACCGGCAGGTCAGCCCTACCAGCCGGGTGAGGGGAAAATTCCACGCGGGCGAAATGGCCGGTGGCGATGAATTGCGCGCCGAGCTGGTCGGCGCGATCAATCAGCCGTCCAAACTTCAGATTCTGATTGCACAACACGCACGGGTTCGGCGTGCGACCAACCTTGTATTCGTCGGCGAAGTATTGGATGACGTGCTTCTGGAATTCCGCCGACTCGTCAATGAGGTAATACGGCACGCCGAGTTTGTGGCAGACCGCGCGGGCGTCGGTGACGGCCTGCGGGCCGCAGCATTTGTCCTCGGCGCGGTTCACGCAATCCTGCGGCCAGAGTTTCAGCGTGATGCCGATGACCTCGTAGCCCTGCTCCAGCAAAAGCGCCGCCGTGGCGGAGGAGTCCACTCCCCCGCTCATGCCGACGACGACGCGCTGACGCTTTTGCGAATTCACAGCAGGACACTATACAATGCGCGGGCGGCGTGTAAAATGGTTTGCGAAACACGTTGGAATGCCGCATCCCCAAAAATAAAGTCGGCTGCCCCAAACCTTCGCAGCTTTCCAATTTTTATTTGGCAACAGGAATTTCCGGATGAGGATTTTGTAATAAAACACCAGTTCCTGAACTCACGTCGGAAACGGTGTAATCTGGTGGAAAAACTGGCGCAAAGGCTTCTTCGTCCGTAAATGCTGGATTCATTTCAATTCGCTTGAAAACCACTCTTTTTGTCTCGAATGAAGAACCGGCTTTTGTCGTGGTTGTAACCCAAACAGTCGGGAATCCTTCGCTGTCATAATTTTCCCGTTTGGAAATAGTTGAGGTGTGTTGTGCCAGATTTGTCACCATTTGTGTGAGATTTGTCACCATTTCTTGCAAGCAAACGGTTTTGCCTGAAATCTGACCAAGCCAAACATCTGCTTGGAATGTATCAAATTTGAAGGGAGATTTCAGTCCGGGCGGCGAAGCAAGGCCTCCTTTCAGGCTAAATCGGGTAGCTGCTATGCCGCTGACTTTTTCATCCGTGACTTCTAGCCGCCAACTTGAATCTGTCTGGTCATGGAGTTGTTGAGCTCTTGTTGAATCCATTTTTAAGTTTCTGTAGTCAAAAGGATGGAGAATGAAATTATTTGTATCCCGTAAATTTATGAGCGACAGGAGAACCACCCCCGCCACTTCTTTATTCATTTGCAGCGCTCGCCAGAGATCGTTTTGTGACCAAGGCGTTTCTTGCTTGAAAAGCATTGCGTCACGCAATTCACGTTCCACCTGATAACTTGAATACGGAGAAAAGGGCGAATTGGGGATTTTGACGTAGGTCATAAAATATTCATTTGGATGAGTTCGCATAAACCTTTCTGTTCCCATTCCCTCATCGTTTATATCCAACCGATAATAATTCCCAGAATACCATTCCCGCACATGCTGAATTCGTTTGCCTGAATTAGCTTTCACGATGGCATTTGATTGAAAAAGTTCCAAATCAGCTTTTTGTTGCGGCGTCATGCGTGCATACCTGTCCCGCATCACATTTTCAATATCTGCCAGTGTGGCTTCAATTTGTGCTTTGGTATAGGGTGGAGTGATCAATTCAATGTCAGCCTCAAATCGGCAATGTTGCGGTTTGACTGCATGGGCAAGTACGAACAATTGCTCAATCTCGGCCATCGAGGCAGCCCGTGGAGGAGAAGCTGCGTGTGCGTGGAGATTTGAGATGGTCACCACAATTACAGTATTTGCAACGAGACCGAATGTGCCAATCACGCCAAATTTAATTTTCAACCAAGTCATAGTTTTCATAGTTCCTTTCACAAGAATTAAGGTTGAACCGCTGATTGCCGCGCCTTTTGCAATTGCCACGGCGGTCACGGATTTTGCCAGCGCCACGGGCGCAGCTTGAATGGAATTGGCGGAAACCGCTCCGGCGATGATGGCCGTTGTCGAGGAAATGCCACGTTTGGAAAAAAACCGGTGCAATTTTTCCAGCGCGCGGTTTACGCGCATTTTCGCGGCGTCTTCGCTCGCACCCAGTGCCGCGCCGACTTCCCCGAAATTTCGACCTTTAAAAAATCGCAGCACGACGGCGTCGTGATCCTTTTGCCCGAGTTGATCCAGTGCCCCATCCAGCAACGGAGCGATTTGAGTCCAGGTTTCGTCGGATGCCGGTTCGTTCAAGATGGATTGCATGTGCGCCTCCTGTTCGCGGCGTTGCCGCCGCCGTTGCATGGTCAGCGCATTGGCACTCGCGTAGCGCGCCGTGCGGCAAAGCCAGCCGGGCAAAATCGTCTTCGGACCGAGCGACGACGCCTTGCGCGCCAGAATGATAAACACCGCCTGCGTGATTTCCTCAGCCAGGTCCGCGTTGCGGACCTGCCGCAGCGCCACGGAATAAACCAGATTGACGTGGCGCGAGACGAGCGCGGCGAACGCCTCCTCGGAATTGCGCCGGGCGTATTCCCGCAGCAAGGTCAGGTCGTCATTCATGGTTTCACTTATACATCTACGCTGCCGTGAAAAGGTAACAGATTATTTTTGGCTTTTTTCGAGGACCCGTCTTCGCTGCGCTTCGCCGCGGCAAGCGAGGACGAGAACGAAGCCGTTCCTTGGATGATTGACAGTGTTTTCCATCATGTTTACTGTGCCGCAAGGCGGCAAACGTCCCCGCCATGCCTGCAAATCCAAAAATCATTTATTGCGCAATAGTAAAATTTATGTCAAAGATAAGTAAATAAAGGCGACAATCGCCAAGCGATGACCAGTAAAACAACGCAGCGACCCAAATACACGGCGCGGGGGCCGGGGACCGCGCCGTTGAAACAGGGACTTTACGATCCGCGCTTCGAGCATGAAGCGTGCGGGGTGGGCTTTGTGGTCAACATCAAGGGCAAAAAGTCGCACGCCATCGTCCAGCAGGCGTTGCAGGTGGTGCGCAGCCTCCAGCACCGCGGCGCGTGCGGTTCCGAGGCGAATACCGGCGACGGAGCGGGCATCCTGATGCAGGTTCCCCACGCGTTCCTGGAGGAGGCGTGCCGCGAAGTGAAGATTGCCTTGCCCGGCCCGGGCGAGTACGGCGTCGGCATGGTCTTTCTGCCGCCCCATCCCGGGGAGCGCTACAAGTGCGAGGTGCTTTTCGAGGATATCGTCGCCACGGAAGGTCTGCACCTGCTGGGCTGGCGGACCGTGCCCACCGAACACAGTTCGCTGGGCCAGACCGCCATCGCGTCCGAGCCCATCGTGCGTCAGGTGTTCATCGCGCGTCCCGACGGGTTGGCCGACGACCTCGCGTTCGAGCGCAAGCTCTACGTCATCCGCAAACTGGCGGAGCGGGGCATCCGCGCCTCGGGCCTCCGGGGCGGTGACAAATTTTACGTCTGCAGCCTGTCCGCCAAAACGATGATCTACAAGGGCATGCTGATGCCGGAACAGGTGGAACGGTACTACCCCGACCTCACGGATTCGTCGCTGGCCAGCGCGCTGTGCCTCGTGCATTCGCGCTTCAGCACGAACACGTTTCCCACCTGGGAACGCGCGCATCCCTACCGTTACGTGGCGCACAACGGCGAAATCAACACCTTGCGCGGCAACATTAACTGGATGCACGCCCGCCAGTCGCTGTTCGCGTCCGATTTGTTCGGCGACGATCTCAAGAAACTGCTGCCGGTCATCAACGAGGACGGCAGCGACTCGGCCATGTTCGACAATGCGCTGGAGTTTCTCACGCTCACCGGCCGCCCCCTCCCGCACGCCGTGATGATGATGATTCCCGAGCCGTGGGAAAATCACGAGAGCATGAACGCGGAAAAACGGGCGTTCTACGAATACCATTCCTGCCTGCAGGAACCGTGGGACGGCCCCGCCTCCATCGCGTTCACCGACGGCGTGCGCATTGGCGCGGTGCTCGACCGCAACGGCCTGCGCCCCTCGCGTTACTACGTGACGAAGGACGACCGCGTCATCATGGCCAGCGAAGTCGGCGTGCTCGACATTCCGCCGGAAATGATCGTCCAGAAAGGCCGCCTGCAGCCCGGCCGGATGTTCCTGATTGATACCGAGCAGGGCCGCATCGTGGCGGACGAGGAGCTGAAGAACAAGGTTGCCACGGAGCATCCGTATCAGGTCTGGCTCAACCGGAACCACGTGCTGCTTGAAGATTTGCCCGAGCCGCCGCACGTTCACGAACCGGATCACCGGACCGTGCTCCAGCGCCAGCAGGCGTTCGGCTACACGTTCGAGGACCTGCGGCTTATTCTCGGCCCCATGGCCAACGACAGCGTGCAGCCGCTCGGCTCGATGGGCACGGACACGCCGCTCGCGGTGCTCTCGAACAAGCCGCAACTGCTCTACAACTATTTCAAACAGCTCTTCGCGCAGGTCACCAACCCGCCGATAGACCCCATCCGCGAGGAAATCATCACCTCCACGGAAACGATGATCGGCTCGGAGGGCAACCTGCTTGAGCCCACCCCCAAAAGCTGCCGCATGATCAGGCTGGAGCATCCCATCCTTGCGGACGAGGATCTGGAAAAGCTCCGGCACGTGGACCGTCCCGGCTTCAAGCCGGTCACGCTGCCGATTCTGTTCAAGGCGGCGGAAGGCGTCCGGGGTTTGGAAAGCGCGCTCGACCAATTGTTCGCTGCCACCGACAAGGCAATTGCCGGAGGCTCGAACATCATCATTCTTTCCGACCGTGGCATCAGCGCCGAAAACGCGCCGATTCCCGCCTTGCTCGCCTTGTCCGGCCTGCATCATCATTTGATCCGGCAAGGCACGCGCACGCGCGTCGGGCTCGTGCTCGAATCGGGCGAGCCGCGCGAAGTTCACCATTTTGCGTTGCTCATCGGCTACGGTTGCAGCGCCATCAATCCCTACCTCGCGTTCGAGTCGCTCGACGACATGATCCGCGAGGGATTGCTCGTGGACATGGACCACAAGACCGCCATAAAAAAATACATCAAGGCGGTGGTCAAAGGCGTGGTAAAAACGATGGCCAAGATGGGCATCTCCACCATCCAGAGCTATCGTGGCGCGCAGATTTTCGAGGCCATCGGGTTGAACCACACCGTCATTGACCGGTACTTCACCTGGACGGTGTCGCGCATCGAAGGTGTCGGCCTGGACGTGCTGGCCGAAGAGGCGCTGGCCCGCCACCGCCAGGCGTTTCCCGATCGCCCGGTCAATCCCGACTCGTCGGGGCTTGACCCCGGTGGCCAGTACCAGTGGCGCAGCGATGGCGAATTCCACCTGTTCAACCCGCAGTCCATCCACAAGCTGCAAATCGCCTGCCGCCTCGGCAGCTACAAGCTGTTCAAGGAATACGCGGAATTGATCAACCACCAGGCGCAAAACCTCTGCACGCTGCGCGGACTGCTCGATTTCAGTTGGGCGGAGAAACCCGTGCCCATCGAAGAGGTTGAGCCGGTCGAAGAAATCGTGAAACGGTTCAAGACCGGCGCGATGAGCTACGGCTCGATCAGCCAGGAAACGCACGAGGCGCTCGCCATCGCCATGAACCGCCTCGGCGGCAAAAGCAACACCGGCGAAGGCGGCGAAGACCCCGAGCGCTACGTTCCGTTGCCCAACGGTGACTCGAAAAACAGCGCGATCAAGCAGGTCGCATCCGGCCGCTTCGGCGTGACGAGCCAGTACCTCGTCAACGCGAAGGAGCTTCAGATCAAGATGGCCCAGGGCGCGAAGCCGGGCGAAGGCGGCGAACTGCCCGGCCGCAAGGTTTATCCGTGGATCGCCAAAACGCGGCTTACCACGCCGGGCGTCGGTCTGATTTCGCCGCCGCCGCACCACGACATTTATTCCATCGAAGATCTCGCCCAGTTGATCCACGACTTGAAGAACGCGAACCGCAACGCGCGCGTGAGCGTGAAGCTGGTCGCGGAGGTCGGCGTGGGCACCGTCGCCGTAGGTGTCGCCAAGGCGCACGCCGACGTGGTGCTCATCAGCGGTTACGACGGCGGCACGGGCGCGTCCCCCCTCTCTTCGATCAAGCATTCGGGCATTCCGTGGGAACTGGGCCTGGCCGAGACGCACCAGACGCTCGTGCTCAACAATCTCCGCAGCCGCATTTATGTCGAGGCCGACGGCCAGCTCAAGACGGGCCGCGACGTGGCGGTCGCCGCGCTGCTCGGCGCGGAGGAATTTGGTTTCGCGACCGCGCCGCTCGTCGCGCTCGGCTGCCTCATGATGCGCGTGTGCCATTTGAACACCTGCCCGGTGGGCGTGGCCACCCAGGACCCGCAGCTCCGCAAATTCTTCACGGGCAGCCCGGACCACGTGGTCAATTTCATGCGGTTCGTTGCCGGGGAATTGCGCGAGATCATGGCGAAACTTGGCTTCCGGACGGTGAACGAAATGATCGGCCGCACGGACAAGCTGGCCCCGCGGAAGGCGATTGAGCATTGGAAGGCGAAGGGCCTCGACTTCACAAGCATTTTGCATCGGCCGGATGTCTGGCCGGAGGTCGTGCGCTACCGGCAGATTGACCAGGATCACGGCATTAAAAAGTCGCTCGACGTGACGCGGTTGCTGGACATCTGCGAGCCGGCCATCGAACGCAGCGAGCGCGTCCACGCCGACCTGCCCATCCGCAACGTCAACCGTGTCGTCGGCACCATCACCGGCAGCGAGATCACGAAGAAGTGGGGTCCAAACGGCCTGCCGGAGGATACCATTAATCTCAAGTTCACCGGCAGCGCGGGCCAGAGCTTCGGCGCGTTCATACCCAAAGGCATGACGCTCGAACTCGAAGGCGACGCGAACGATTATTTGGGCAAGGGCCTCAGCGGCGGCAAAATCATCGTCTATCCCCCGAAAGGTTCGACCTTTGTCGCCGGGGAAAACATCATCATCGGCAACGTGGCATTCTATGGAGCCACGAGCGGCGAGGCATTCGTGCGCGGCATGGCGGGCGAACGTTTCGGCGTGCGGAACAGCGGCGTGAATGCGGTCGTCGAGGGCGTCGGCAATCATGGTTGCGAATACATGACCGGCGGGCGCGTGATTGTGCTGGGCCGGACCGGGCGCAACTTCGCCGCGGGCATGTCCGGCGGCGTGGCCTATGTGCTGGATGAAGCCGGCGATTTCCCGGCGCATTGCAACCAGGAAATGGTCAGCCTCGAAACCTTGAAGGACGCCGACGAAATCGAGATCATCTGGAAATTGATCCAGCGCCACCAGGCCTACACGAAGAGCGAACGCGCGGCGAAGGTGCTGGCGGACTGGCGGAAGCTCGTGCCGAAGTTCGTCAAGGTGATGCCGAAAGACTACCAGCGCGTGCTCGAATCCATGAAGAAGGTGAAGGAACAGGGCCTGACCGGCGACGAAGCCATTATGGCCGCGTTCGAGGAAAACGTCCGCGACGTCGCGCGCGTCGGCGGAGGATGACGCGGGAAAGCCAGAATACCGAATGACGAATGACGAATGAAATCCGAATATCAAATGCCGAATGCCGGTGTGCATGTGGTTGGTTCTCACCCGGACGATTGCCGTTTTCGGATTTCGAATTTCGGGCTTCTTTCGTCATTCGTCATTCGTCATTCGGATTTTGAATGCTGGGCGACAAAGTTGCATACTGATTTCTGACAGACCATGGGCAAGCCCACAGGATTCATCGAGTATCTGCGCGAACTGCCGGCGGACCGTCCGCCGGCCGGGCGCATCGCGGACTGGAAGGAATTTCACCTGCACCTGCCGGAGGCCGGCCTGCGCAAACAGGGCGCGCGCTGCATGGATTGCGGCACTCCCTTCTGCCACACCGGGACGCTCCTCAGCGGCATGGCCAGCGGCTGCCCCATCCACAACCTCATCCCGGAATGGAACGACCTCGTCTATCGCGGCCTGTGGAAGGAGGCGCTCGAACGGCTGCACAAGACGAACAATTTCCCCGAATTCACCGGCCGCGTCTGCCCCGCGCCGTGCGAAGGTTCGTGCGTGCTCGGCATCAACGCCCCGCCCGTCACCATCAAAAACATCGAGTGCGCCCTCATTGACCGTGGCTGGGACGAGGGCTGGGTCACCGCCGAACCGCCGAAGCAGCGCACCGGCAAGAAGGTGGCCGTCGTCGGCTCCGGTCCGGCCGGACTGTGCGCCGCCGCGCAACTGAACCGGGCCGGCCACACCGTCACCGTTTTCGAGCGCGCCGACCGCCCCGGCGGGCTGCTCATGTATGGCATCCCGAACATGAAGCTCGACAAGGAACAGGTCGTGATGCGCCGCATCCGGCAGCTTGAAGCCGAAGGCATCCGGTTTGTCTGCAACACCGACGTGGGCGGAAATTATCCGGCCGACAAACTGCTTAAGGAATTCGACGCCGTGATTCTCGCCACGGGCGCCACCAAGCCGCGCGATCTGCCGGTGGAAGGCCGGAACCTCAAAGGCGTCCACTTTGCGATGGAATTTCTCACCGCGAACACGAAGAGCCTTCTCGACGGAAAAAAGAACGGCAGTTTCATTTCCGCCGCCGGCAAGGACGTCGTTGTCATCGGCGGCGGCGACACCGGCACCGATTGCGTGGGCACCTCGATGCGTCACGATTGCAAGAGTCTGGAGCAGGTTGAGATTTTGCCCAAGCCGCCGATGGAGCGCGCAGCGGACAATCCGTGGCCCGAATGGCCGAAGATTTATCTCATGGACTACGGCCAGGTGGAAGCCGCTGCGAAATTCGGTGCCGACCCGCGCATTTATCTCACCACCGCGACGAAGTTTGAAGGCGATGCGAACGGCCAGGTGAAAGCCGTCCACACCGTGCAGGTAAAATGGGAGAAAAACGACAAGGGCCAGTTCATTCCGAAGAACGTGCCCGGCACGGAAAAGGTTTTGCCCGCGCAACTGGTTCTGCTGGCGATGGGTTTTCTCGGACCGGAACAGCCGCTGCTCGACGCGCTCAAGCTCGAACGCGACCCGCGCACGAATGTGAAGGCCGAGTTCGAAAAATATTCAACCAACCTCAAGGGCGTCTTCGCCTGCGGCGACTGCCGTCGCGGCCAAAGCCTGGTCGTGTGGGCGTTCAACGAGGGCAGGGGAGCCGCGCGCGAATGCGACCGGTATTTAATGGGAAACACGGACTTGCCGTAGGGTAGCGCAGTGCGTCCCGCCTGCCGTGTTCGGCGTTCGATGTTTTCTTCTGTCCTCCTCGTTCTCGTTCTCGTCCTCGAAAAGCCTTAACGCAGAGACGCAAAGGACGCAGAGGAGCGCAGAGAACGCAAACGTTTTTTACGCGATTTCTTCCGTTCATTCGATGCCTGCCCTGCATAGCCCCCCGGTCCACCATAGCCGGGCGAAGGTGGATGTTCTCCGGCCTGTCCATCGAAGCTTTAGCGAAGTTGGAAGCCGAGGCGAAGGAGGATTGGCGACGAAGGGTTCGATGCGGTCCAAACATCAACACCTCTTCGGAAACTTCTTGCCATGTAGCCACAACAGGGCTACATTCTTCCCATGAGCAAAACCGCCACCATTCGTGCCCGGGTGGAGCCTGGCCTCAAGAGCGAGGTTGAAGACATACTTGACCATCTGGGGCTGACGGCTTCCGAAACGGTTCATCTGCTTTACCGGCAGATCAAACTGCAACGCGGCCTGCCTTTCGATGTGCGGATTCCGAACGAACTCACCGCCCGCACGCTCCACGCGAGCAAGGCGGGCAGGGGTATGAAGCGCTTTGGCAGCAAAAAGGAACTCCATGCCGATTTGGGCTTGTGAGAACCTTCAGCCGTTCCTCATTCGATGTTGAATGTTGAATGTTGAATGTTGAATGCCTGCCCTGCATAGCCCCGCAGAACGGGGCGACGAAGGGTTGAATCGGACTGGGTTCTGATCTACACGCTCACGGAAAACGGCGGTCATGTCCGGTTTGAACGCACGGGCACGCACAGCGATTTGTTTCGATGAACACCCGCGCGCCGGCTTGCCGCTTCGCCCCAATTCGAGGTTCGATGCGCCTTTTAGAAGCCGTCCCGTGTTCTTCGGATTCAGCGTTCGGTGTCCCGTCCCGCGTTTGTCGGGACGGCCCATTCGACGTTGGATGTTGAATGCCTGCTCGCGACGCAAGTCGGAGTTGAATGTTCGATGTTCCCCACCGCGTGAGGCTGAAGGCCTTTTACGCGGCCCAGTTCCTGCCCGGTCGTATTAATGTGAACACGCATGACCGGCCGGCAAATCCGAATCCTCCTTCACGGCGTTCAGCTTGGTGATTTTGACCCGGACTTCATCCGGTTGTTTGACCAGATAATCCCAGCCGAATGCTCCCGGCCATGAGGTGGAAATCTGGTCGTGCAAATGTGCCGGGTCACGACCGTTCAGCAAAATAAAATGACCGCCAACCGGCAGTTCCAGGCAGGTGCGCAGGATCAGACCGTGTTTGATGGAGCACGGGATTTCGCGGACGTCCATGACTTTATCCGGGCCAATCAGATTTTCAGCGGGAGTGGTGGGTGTCGTTGTATTCATGTTTTGTTTCAGGGTGTCGTGATTAAAAGTTGCCGGCGTGGGCGGCTTCATTGTTCAGCGGCGGAGCCTTGCGGAAACCATCCAACCAGTGCCGGAGGCTCAAAATCGGGTGATGCCCGAGCATGCGGGGGCCGGCATATCGCATGGCTGTTTTTATCTGGTCGCGCCGGTTGCGCTCATAACAGTGAACCGGGCAATTAGCGCAGGTTGGTTTCCCGGCCCCAAACCGGCAGTGGTCCAGCCGCAAGGTGGCATAGTCCAACAGTCCCTGGCACTCCGGGCAAAGGCTGGCCGTTGCGTCGTGGTGATCGTGGCAATAACACCGGATCATCGCGGCCATCGTTTTCCACTCCCGCACCAAGCGCCGGCTGGCGGATATATTCAGGGGCAATTGGAGCTTGGTGCCAGTCACGGACTGTTCTTTTGCTTCCACGCCCATTGTTTCCAAAACCGGTTTCACACCATCAGCATCCCTGAAAACGGCGGGTCTGGCTTTGACGCAGGTCAAGTATTCAGCCAATTCATTTATCAACGGCAGGACCGGCCCGCCGCAACTTTGGAAAACCCCTGAATACTTGACGCAGGTCAATTAATTGGCCCTATTTGCTTGTTGCCGATACCCGCATGGGGAAAACATGCCTGCACTAGGACCGTGGCCGGTGCGACCGGCTGTTCCGCAGGCCCTTAATCCGGCTGTGGACATTGCAAAAAAATGTTGTCCAGGGAGGTGGGGATTAAATCTGCGTTTTGTGAGATGATAAAAAACCAAATGAGGCAAAACCATGAATGAATCATCGAAGCAAAGTTTGTTGATTTCCAAAGGATGGATCCAGGCGGTGGGTCTGGTCATGCTCTTTGGTTTCTTTGTGCTCGGACTGCTGGCGTATCGGACCTACACGGATGAGCCGCCGATTCCGGCCCGGGTGGTTGACCCGGATGGAAATGTGCTTTTTACCGGGACGGACGTCACGGCGGGCCAGGAAATTTTTCTCAAAAACGGGTTGATGGAGTATGGCTCGATTTTTGGCCACGGCGCGTATCTGGGGCCTGATTTTACCGCCGATTATTTGCATCGCGCGGCGGAGATGGCGATTGATTACCATGGCGGGTCCGCTTCGGATTCGGCCCGGCAGCAAACCATCGCCGACTTCAAAACGAACCGCTATGACAGCGTGACCGGCATATTGGCCTATAGCGCGGCGCAGACCGACGCGTTCCAAAAGCTCGAAAAATACTACGCCGATTTTTTCGGAACGCCCACGACCAAATATGGATTGCGCCCCGGCGCCATCACCGACCCGGAACAAATCCGGCAACTCACGGCTTTCTTCAGTTGGTCGGCGTGGGCGGCTTCGGCCCTGCGCCCAAACCGGAATCATTCGTACACGAACAACTGGCCGCCCGAATCCCTCGTCGGCAATCATGCCACGGCGGACACCGTTCTTTGGAGCGTGCTTTCCCTGGTCGCCTTGCTGGGCGGCATCGGCCTGTTGCTGGCCGCTTTTGGCCGGTGGAATTTTCTTGGCTGGCACGGACGCGAGAAGCAGCGCATCGCGTTCCGGCCGCCCGATGAGGTGCTGCTGACGCCGGCGCAGCGGTCATGCGCGTGGTTCTTTCTCGTCATGTCGGTGCTGTTTCTGCTGCAAACCCTCTCGGGCGGTGCGACCCAGCATTACCGCGCCGAGATTGGGAATTTTTTTGGTTTCGACCTGGCGCGCGTCCTGCCGTTCAACCTCGCCCGCACCTGGCACGTGCAACTCGCGATTTTCTGGGTGGCCACGTCGTTTCTGGCGGCGGGCATCTTTCTTGTCCCGATGATCACCGGGCGGGAACCGCGCCGGCAGAGCTGGCTTTCCTATTCGCTGCTCGGCGCGCTGGCGATCGTCGTCTTCGGCAGTCTGGGCGGAGAATACGCGGGCATTCACGGCTGGATTCAGAAGGGTTGGTCGTGGTTTGGCAATCAGGGTTTTGAATACCTCGACCTGGGGCGCCTCTGGCAGATTTTGTTGACCGTGGGCCTGTCCTTTTGGGTCGTGATTCTTTTTCGGGGACTGCGGGGCCGGCTGCGCGTTGAACACGCGGGAAACATGCCTTGGCTGTTTTTCTTTTCCGCGCTGGCCATTCCCGCGTTTTACGCCGTCGGTTTGCTCGCCCGGACGGATTCCAATTTTACGACGACGGATTTCTGGCGGTTCTGGGTGGTGCATTTGTGGGTGGAGGATTTCCTTGAATTGTTCACGACGGTCATGGTCGCCTACATTTTTGTGCTCATCGGCGTGGTGCACCAGCGCGTGGCCTTGCGTTTGATTTACCTGGATGTGCTGCTCTATTCGGCGGGCGGCGTCATTGGCACGATGCACCATCTCTACTTCTCGGGCGAACCGGCCATGCACATGGCCCTGGGCGCGTTTTTCTCGGCGGCGGAGGTGATTCCGCTCACGTTCCTCACGCTCGAATCCTGGAGCTTTCTCCAGCTCGGCGCGCAACAGGGTTCGCAATCGCGCACACCGTTTCCTCATTTCTGGGCCGTCATGTTCCTGGCGTCCGTCGGATTCTGGAATTTTCTCGGCGCGGGAATTTTCGGTTTTCTGATCAATCTTCCCATCGTTTCCTATTACGAAATCGGCACGGCACTCACCGCCAATCATGCACACGCGGCCATGATGGGCGTCTATGGCATGCTCGCCGTCGGGCTGGCGCTCTTCTGCCTGCGTTACATGATCCCGGAAAAATTATGGAGCGACCGCGCGGCCAGGCTCAGTTTCTGGTCGCTCAATCTCGGACTGGCCTGGATGGTTTTCGCTTCGTTGTTCCCGCTGGGACTGCTGCAGCTCTATCACTCGGTCAGCGCGGGATACTTCGACGCCCGGTCCCTGACGTTTCTCTCCGATCGCACGAACGCCCTGCTGGAGTGGCTGCGACTGCCCGGTGACGCGCTGATCATTGTGGGCGGAACGCTGCCGATCCTTTACCTCGCCTGGCTCGGTGTGCGCCACCTGAAAGCCCAGCCGCCGCGGGAGGAACCGGACGGCGTGCTCTTCACGGAAATTCAGGAATCGGAAAAATTCAACCAATGATTCACGGCGTCCACATCGAAGTTGTTCTGGCCGGTGTTTACGCCCTCTTCCTGGTTGGCGTGACGGTGATCTTGGAATACCTGGCCCGTCATTCCCACCGTCGCTCGGAGCATTATCGAAACTCCGGGTTCGTCTATAAACGAAAGCTCGACGTGTGGGAATGTCCCACCGGCCACCACTTGTCGCGGGCTCATACGAACTTCGAACGGCGCATCGCGCATTACCGGGCGCCGGCCCACAAGTGCAATTGCTGCCAGATCAAGAAAAACTGCACCGACTCCAACGACGGACGCCTTTTGGAAAGCCGGATGGATTCCTGGCTGGAATCGGAACTTCGCCGCTTTCATCGGGGCATTTCCCTGTCCCTGCTCCTGCTGGCGATGATTATCCTCGCGGCGGAAATAATGCGGCACAGCGAAATGCGCGAATGGCTGATTCTCGGGGCGCTGCTGGTTCCGATCAGTTTTGCCGGGTCGAAACTCTCGGTTTCATTCTGGGAACGGGAGCGAAAAAATTGATTGCGGGGAGGAGATGACACGAACGGAAACGGCCAGGTCCGGTTAAATCAAGCAAGCCTGCAATGGTAGGGCGGTGCTGCCGCGCCACCCCGATTGTTTTGGGCTGCGCGGCAGCGCAGCCCTACCGAATCACAGCGACAATTTTTCGCGGTGCGGCAGGTGGCCGCGGCAACGCGGCCCTACCGTCCGGGGAATATGATGATCATCGCTCGGGAATGGCATTATTCGCCCAAATTCTTGCGGAGCAATGCGCTCAGCCGGGACGGCGAAAGGACCGTGACGGTCCTGCCCTTGACGGCGATGAGTTTCTGCGCGCGGAATTTGGCCAGCGTGCGGGAAAAGGTTTCACCGACCGTTCCCAGTTCCGCCGCCAGCACGCGTTTGGTCATGGTCAATTCGACCTTGACCGGCGATTCGCCTTGCGGATTGGGACAGCGCTTGACCAGCCAGTTGGCCAGGCGCGTTTCCACGTCCTTGAGCGTCAGGTCTTCGATCTGCCCTATCAGCACACGCAAATGACCGCTCATCGAGCCAAGCATCCGCAGCCCGAGTTCCGGCTGGCGCTTGAGCAGTTCCAAAATCCCCGCCTTTTGCACCAGCAACACCTGCGTGGGTTCAAGGGCGCGCGCGTCGGCGGGATAACCGGTCGGTGTCGCCAGCGCCGCTTCGGCGAACGATTCGCTGGCGCGAAAGACGTGGATGATCTGCTCCTTGCCGGCGGCGTTGACCCGATGGATGTTCACCGCGCCGCGCTGGATGACGTAAAATCCCGTGGCCACGTCGCCTTCATGAAAGAGGTAATCGCCCTTTTCCAGCGATTTTACCACCGAGACGTCCGCGATTTTTTCAAGGTCCGGTTGGGGCAATCCGGTGAAAAGCTGGCAGCTCCGCAATGAATTGGTAATGGCGGTCTTTTTGAGTTCGGCCAGTGTCGTGGACATGATTTCATTCAAGCAGCCTCGCGCCAAAAGTAAACCATCCAATCTATCCCCCTTGTCGCGTCGTAACGCAGTGAAGACGGATTGCCGCGCCGGCACGCCTTTCGTCGCGTGGTGGAGCGGAATATCAGCGAGTAGGAAATTTGCGAAGCGGGCGCAAAAGCCGAGGTCATTGAGGATTATCCCGGGAACAAATATTCACCGAGCGGTTTGTTGCTGGGCTTCACCCGCGCTGGACGGGCGTTGTATTTTCAAGTATCTTTTGCCGGGTCGGACACGACGAAGATCATTACAATTTATGAGCCTGACCCAAATGAATGGATTGAAAACCGGAAACGGAGGCAGCCATGTTTAATTGCCATGTCTGCGGCCACAATGCCGCGAAATCGGAACTGGTCAGCGAGGTCTTCAACGTCGAAGGCCGACGCGTGCTGGTGGAAAAAATTCCCGCGCTGGTGTGCGAGCATTGCGGGGAAGCAACTTTCTCGCGTGAAACGACAGAACACATCCGCCGGATGGTTCATGGTGCAGGCCACCCGGTCAAAACCGTGCCGATGGATGTCTTCGCGATGGTGTGATACATATCCGCACCTGTGAAAATCAGCTACGATGCCGAAGTGGATGCGTTGAGCATCACGTTCCGCGAAACCACGGTCTGACCACTTCGTGTTTGTTGAATGTTGAGTGTTGAGCGTTGAATGTTCGATGTTCCCGCCACCACGTGAGGCTGAAAGCCCCGTAAAGGGGCGTGGCCCCCACGGGGTTTGGTCTTTTACGTGGCCTGCCACGTGAGGCCGAAGGCCTTTTACGTAGGGTCTGGGGATCGAACTGCCTGCCGCGTGGCGTAGCTTTACGCGGGAATCAGAACACGAATGTCAACATTGCCAATACCTCTCTGTCTGATGATCCTGACCGCGACCGGCCTCGTCTCACCCCGGCCGGCGGTTGCGGCCGACGACCCTTTTGCTCCCGCCCGGCAGCGCATGGTGACAGAACAACTTGCCGGCCCCGGACGCGACATCACCAATGCCCGGGTCCTCGCCGTAATGGGCAAGGTGCCGCGCCATGAGTTTGTGCCCGGGCACCTGCGTTCCCAGGCGTACCAGGACCGTCCGCTCCCCATCGGCCACGGCCAAACCATCTCGCAGCCTTATATCGTCGCCTTCATGACCGAGCAGCTCGAGCCAAAGCCGGCGGATCGCGTGCTCGAAATTGGCACCGGCTCCGGCTACCAGGCGGCCGTGCTCGCCGAACTGACTGCGGAGGTCTATACCATCGAAATCATCAAGGACCTGGCCAACCAGGCCGCCGCCAGCCTCAAACAGCTCGGTTACACCAATGTCCACACGCGCACGGGTGACGGCTATAAAGGCTGGCCCGAGGCCGCGCCGTTCGACGCCATCATTGTCACCTGTGCGCCGGAGAAGGTGCCACAACCGTTGATTGACCAGCTCAAAGACGGTGGCCGGATGATTATTCCGGTCGGGTCGTTGCGGAACCAGGAACTGGTGGTGCTGCGCAAACACGACGGCAAACTGGACCGGTGGGCGGTCCTGCCGATCCATTTCGTTCCCATGACCGGCCAGGCGCAGGGATCCGGCGTCAAAACCGGAAAGCACATTGTTATAATCCACTAACTGCGCGACTTGAACCGCATGGGAGGCGGTGAAAGGTTTGCATGTCGCGTGAGCGACAAGTCGTGATCCGGGGGAAACCATTGGCAAGAGCGGGAGCTCCATTCGACGGAGGCGAAGGTTCGTGAGAACCAAGCGAGCGGGCGCGAGCGAGTCAATTGCGCGGATTGGCGCAGATTCCATTCATTCGATGTTCCCGTCACCGCGTGAGGCCCCGTAAAGTGGCGTGGCCACCACGGGGCTGAGCTAATAAAGGGACGTGGTCCGCGCGGCGCGGCTTTACGCGTGCCCACCGCGTGAGACGAAGTCTTTTACGCGGTTACGCGTGCCTGCCGCGTGAGGCAACGCCTTTTACGCGTGCCCGCCGCGTGAGGCGACGCCTTTTACGCGTGCCTGCCACGTGAGGCTGAAAGCCTTTTACGTGGGCTTCAGGTCAGGATGTAACAGCCTTCCTTCTTCGTGCCGACGCGTTTCACCAGTCCGGCCTTGATCAGCGGACGCAACAAATCCAGCGCGCCTTGTTTCGAGACGCCCAGTGCGTTCCAGATTTCGCTCGGCGTCATGCGTTTGTGATCGCGGAGCAATTGCAGCAACTGCTCCTGTTTCGGACGCAGCACCAGTTTCTTCCGTCCCGGTTGCGCGGAAAGTTTTTGCACCCGGGTCCAGACCCGCTCCAGCGTCAGGTGCAACCCTTCCGCCGCATACTCGATCCAGCCCGTCATATCCCCGCCCTCGCGGCGCACCGCGTCCAAGGCCTCGTAATAACGCGGACGGTTCTCCCAGTAAAATTCATCCACCGAAAAAATATGATGCGTGTCGAACCCGCGCCGATACAACTCCCACAACGCCAGCGCCCGCCCCGTGCGCCCGTTGCCGTCGGCGAAGGGATGGATGGCCTCGAAGCGATAATGCAGAATCGCCGAACTCAACACCGGCGACAGCCTGGCGGATTCCTGGTTCCACCACGCCAGCAATTCAAACATCAAACCCGAAACCTCCTCCGGCGGCGGCGGAACATGGCGGCCCACCCGCACGGCCATGGTGCGATAACGTCCCGCCGTTCCCTGATCCATCACCTCGCCGGCGATGATTTTGTGTAGCCGGAAAATATCCTCGTGCGAAACTTTTTTTTTGGCGGCGTTCTGCTCCACGAAGCGTAGCGCGGCGAAATAATTCTCCACCTCCCGTTTGGCGCGGGCGGCCACGGCGGGAATTTCCCGGCCTTCCTCCACGGCGCGCACCTGTTCCAGTGTGAGCGGATTGCCCTCGATGGCCGTCGAGGAATGGGTGTTGCGCGTGCGCGTGTCCTTTTGCAACGCGGGAATCCACGGCACTTCCACCGTGGCGGCCAGGATGCGCTCGCGCAGGGCGGCGATCTGCTCCACCCGCGACACCAGCGCGGGCGTGACGATGAAATGCGGCTGATAACTCACGGCGGCAGGATGCGAGTAAGTCAAGTGTAAGTCAAGTTATTGGTCAAGTGGAAAAACACCCGATTCTCCAATGAAATGACGCTTTTAAGCCCGAAAGTGTTCTTTCAAACCGCAAATAATACCCGGGTATTATTTGCCACTGGATGCCTGCTCGCGACACCGACTTTGTCGCGTGCTCGCGGAAAACGGAGTTTATCGAAGTTGGATGCCTGCTCGCGAAGCTCTACGTCATGACGTTCCAGGAGCTGGACGAGTTGGTATATGCGCTCTACGGCCTGACGCCAGAGGAAATCAAAATCGTGGAAGGTGCAAAATGAAATTGCAAAACTCAAAAAGCACCCGCATTTTGAAAGTGAATAAAGTTGAGCCATGCCACTGAATTTTGAATGGGGCGAGAACAAGGCCAAGTCAAACCTGGCCAGGCACGACGTGAGTTTTGCGGAGGCCACGACGGTGTTCGGCGATCCATTGTCGCTCACGATTCCCGACCCGGCACATTCACAGGTGGAAGACCGGTTTATCATCATCGGGAGTTCGCATCGGCGGAAAATATTGGTTGTCGTGCATACGGAACGGGGCGATAATGTCCGCATCATCAGCGCCCGGCGCGCGAGTAAACGGGAACGAATGAGTTATGAAGAAAGCCATTAACAAATCAGCCGGTTCGGAAATGCGCGAAGAATATGATTTTTCGCGCGGCGTGCGCGGCAAATATGCGCGGCGTTACGCGCAGGGCGCGAACGTGGTGGTGCTAGCACCGGACGTAGCCAGGGTGTTTCCCAGCACCGAGGCGGTGAACAGTTCCTTGCGGGCGCTGGCAGGCATCTTCCGTCACCAGAAGAAAACCTTGGTTGCCAAATAATTTGCCGCTGACAGATGAAAGGCAAAATATGAAACTGACCGTGGACCGCGAAGCCGACGCGCTTTATCTGGATTTGGACGAGTCGCCCGCCGCCGAGAGCGAGGAGATTTCGCCCGGGGTCATTCTGGATTACAACGCGGCGGGCAAAGTGGTCGGGATTGAGATGCTTTACTTGTCCAAACGTGTTGCCACGGAAAAACTTGGCCGGATGCAGATGGAAACAGTCGGAGTATGATGGGCTGGTGGGTTTGGTGGAGAAGTGTTTGGCCGCGCGCGGGGAGAATTGCGCGGCGTGGGAGGCGGAAATCAACGCCCGCGTCGCCCGCCTCTACAGCCTCACCCCGGATGAAATCAAACTGGTGGAGGAAAACGTCAGAAAATGAAAACTTCACAAAAGCAAACAAAGGAAATGAAGGCCGGCTTTGGGCAGGTTCATTTTTCTTCGTTCCCTTCGTTTGCTTCTGTTAAACCGTCTCCATGATCGCCAACATTGAACCGGCTGCGGCCAAGTCCGCCGCCCCGATCTATCACCTGAAAGTCGTCCTGGCTGGCGCCAACCCGTCCATCTGGCGGCGGCTGCGAGTGCCGGGCAACGCCAACCTCGGCTGGCTCCACGCTGTCCTGCAAGTCGCGATGGGATGGACCAACAGTCACTTGCACCATTTCCTCACCAGCGATGCGCGCTATACCGATCCGCTTCACAATGAAGACATGGGCCTCGGCGAGGAGCGGGATCGTGATGAAATGAAAGCCACACTGATGCAGGTTGCCCCCAACAAAGACGCGCCATTCGGCTACGAATACGATTTCGGCGATTCCTGGGAACACGAAATCACCGTCGAGAAGATCCTGCCGCCCGATCCCGCGGCGGCCGCGACCGCACTTTGCCTGGACGGTGCCCGCGCCTGTCCGCCGGAAGATTGCGGCGGCATCTGGGGCTACGCGAATCTGCTCAAGATTCTCAAGAACCGCAAACACCCGGAGCACAAAAGCATGAAAGAATGGGTTGGCGGCTCCTTTGACGCCGAAACCTTCGATCTGGCGGACATCAACCTCTGGCTGCGGAAACTCAAATGGCCGCGTGTGACGGAAGCTCAACTGCGCAAGGTGCTCATGGGCCGGGACGGTTACAAAGAGGAATGAAGGGCTGACGTGAAGCCGACAGCGGACTTGTCGCGCCGTAGCTTTAGGCGTCCTCCGGCAGAGCCGGAGGATTTCCCATGGATTAAATATTTCTCCATTTGACAAACGTATCATTTTTGATACACTACTTTGCAGATGAAAGCTGAACGCCCGCTCGCGACGCCAGTCGGAGTTGAATGCCCGCTCGCGACGCCAGTCGGAGTTGAATGCCTGCTCGCGACGCCAGTCGGAGTTGAATGCCTGCTCGCGACGCCAGTCGGAGTTGAATGTTGAATGTTCAGTTTCCCCTTTTCTTCATTCCGCCTTTGGGAAGTCCGTTCACGGTTGGACAACCGCATCGCGCGGACGCTGTTTGCGATGGTGGATCAGGAAATTGTGCTGCTGCACGGCTTCATCAAGAAACAGCAAAAGACGCCGCCAGACGAACTTGAATTGGCGAAGAAACGTAAAAAATAATATTTGCAAAATCTATGAGCAAAAAAACATATCGCGGAAGCGACTTCCGGGATTTTCTGAATGAACAAGGCATCCTGGGCGAAGTCGAGACCCGCGCGCTGAAGCAGGCGTTGAGCCTGCAATTGGATCGCCTCTTGAAAGAGAAGGAACTGACCAAGACGCAAATGGCGGCCCGGATGAAAACCAGCCGCGCGGCGGTGGACCGGTTGCTGGATGCTTCCAATGCCTCGGTCACACTGAACACCTTGGGCAAGGCGGCGCGCGCCTTGGGATGCAAGGTCAAGATTGTGTTGGAACCAGCATAAAAGTATGCGTTCCCTGATAGTTCCATATCGTTTCAGCCTTTCCTGCCGCGCCGTAGTCTGACGTAGGCGGGAGCTTTTAGCCTTTCTTCCGGCTCCGCCGCGGCTTACGATGTTTACCACGTGAGACGGAAGTCTTTTACGTGGTTCACCACGTGAGGCTGACCTGTCCACCATAGCCTCCGGCGACGGTGGAACGCTCCGAAGGGCGTGGTCCCACAGGACTTTACGCCCCTTATGGAAATCCGGGGCGCACCGCCCAATGAAAAATGAAACGAATCCGATTTTCCAAACACGCCCTGGGTTATGCTGCTTCACGCGGTTTTACCATGGCGGAAGTGGAAGACGCCATCCGCACCTGCGCATGGGGCGCCGCCGAGCTGGGGCGATTGGATTGCCGGAAAGATTTCCCTTTCGGCCAGGATTGGAACGGGAAAGTTTATGCGACCAAACAGGTTCGCCCGGTGTTTGTAGATGAGCCGGGAGAAATAGTTGTGATAACGGTCTATACGTATTACTTTTAAACCATGAAAATCAGCTACGACGCCGCAGTGGATGCATTGAGCATCACATTCCGCGAAACCACGGTCACGACCAAACATCTGGCTGAGGGCATCGCGGCTGATTACGACAGCGAAGGGCGGCTGGCCGGGCTGGAAATCCTTGACGCGCAAAAACGGTTTGGCGGCAAGGAAACCATGCGGCGGGTGGAGTTGGAAGGGCTTGAATCCGCCACCGCCCCGCTCGCGCTGCGAGAAAAGCCCCCCAAGGAATACGGCGCTTAAAACAGCAAAGGCTGAAGGATAAAGGCTTAATGCTAAAGTTTTTGCTTCGGCTTTGTTTCAGCATTTAGCCCTCAGTCTTTCTTGTCATAATTTAGAATTTAGCCTTTAGAATTTAGCCTTTGTTTCGCCTCCTCCGCGGCTTACGATGCCCGCCACGTGCTCGCGATCAACTCGCGATTCATCGGAGTTTATCGGAGTTTACGCAACCAG
>Ga0208355_1000107_pt1 | contig 40343 bp, 35 predicted proteins | sample NGESurdeep072012_6_FD_184458 | JGI IMG/M metagenome (GOLD analysis project Ga0208355, IMG submission 184458) | Arctic peat soil microbial communities from Barrow, Alaska - NGEE Surface sample 210-3 deep-072012 (SPAdes) | ecosystem: Environmental > Terrestrial > Soil > Wetlands > Peat ... | reverse complement strand
TCGTGCCCTGCGGTTTCCAGGGCCAGGGCAATGGCGTCCTTCACCCCAAAACACATGCCCAGATGTTCGGCCCGGACGATTTTCATGATCAACCTCGTGGAGTTAATATACTTTGTATCACAAAGTAAGTGACCATGCCGGTTTGATTCTGTTCAAAAGATTTTTATTTGCCCTTGTTTTGCCGGACGATTTGCTCCAGCAGATTGATGTATTCAGCGAACGCCTTGCGGCCGGCGGGGGTGAGCGAGCAGGTCGTGAGCGGGCGGTTGTTTCGATATGATTTGGTCACGGAGAGGTAGCCTTGCTGTTGCAACGCCCGGATGTGCGTGGTGAGGTTGCCGTCGGTCATGGTCAGCGCGTCGCGCAGTTCGGTGAACGACAACTCCGGCGAGGCGGCCAGCATGGACATAATGGCCAGCCGGCCCTTCTCGTGAATCACGCGGTCGAGCTGTAGGAACGGTTCCGGGTTCACGCCGCATTCTTTCCTTTTTCGGTCAGGTACAAATACGCGCCGTAAGCCAGATGCAGCACGCCGAAGAAAAAGCCCATCAGCCAATGCGCGTTTAACTCGACCTCCGGCCGGACCATTCCCAAAAAGAACAGACTTCCGCAGGCCAGTCCGATATAAATCCACCCAAATAATTTCACGCCACGCGGCATGAAAAATCCCGCCGCATGCAGTGCGCAGCCGTAAAACAGCAGCCAGATGAAAGTCAGGACGACCACGTTGGCCAGCTCCACAAACACGAAGACGAAACCCAAGCACATTCCCGCCGTCAAAGGCGGCAGCAAAGCCTGGGTCACCCGCCGCGTCGGCGGCGACCAGAACGACTCGTGATCCCTGAGTGCCTGCCGCCGGGCGATGAGCAAGGCGCCGGCAACAGCCACCAACGCGGTGCCCAGCCAAAATCCGCCGAACGCCCGCGGCGAATCCAGATGCAAAGCCAAACCAATCGCCGCGGCGAACACGCCGGTAAAACCGGCAAAGAGCATGATGGGCGCGAGCGCCCGCCGGTACACGGCGGAGCGTTCCATCAAAGTGCGGATGGTTTGAAGATGCTCAACGGCCCAATTGGATTCCATGACAAATACTTTGCATCACAAAGTAAAAGTTGGCAAGCAAAAAATGCCCCAAAAAACGTTTTAAAGTCATGAAAAGATCGAGGACGAGGACGAGGACGAAGAAGAACAGGATGCTTCCTGAATTTGCGTTTCCAGTCCGAAGCCTGCCCGCTTGCTTTCCCTGGTGGTTACGCCGATGCTTTTTCCGCTTGAAGCCGCCGCCCAAATACATTCCGCCGTTGGGGTCGGGGAAAATGTCTGCCCGCCGGCGCGTGCTCGCGCAATGGCGCGGCGTGGACCTCGCGCCGCTCGAAGCCGCGCGAGCCGTGCGCGCCCGCCGCGTCGGCGACGTGCTGCCGCGCGTGACGAAGGATTTGCACATGGACCAGCGCCGGGCCGAGGCGGAAATCGTCAAGGTGTGGAATTCGCTGATCGACCCGAACATCGTCGCGCACGCGCAGCCGGCGGGGGTGCGGAAAGGCACGCTGTTCGTGAACGTGGACAGCAGCGTGTGGCTCTCGGAGATCGTCCGCTACCGCCGCAAGGAAATTCTCGACCGGCTAAAACACAGCTTCGGGCCGAATTTGATTCAGCGCATTTCGTTTCGCGTCGGCTGAAAATCTTTTTGCTCGTAGCAGCCGACGTGAGTCGGCTCTGATTTTTGGAGGAGAAGGAGCGGACTCATCCCGCATTGCGGGACTGCTACAAACTTAGCCCATCAACTTCATCTGCCCTGGCGTAAGCAGCCACACGAGTGTTGCACACCGGTCATGACTTAACTTCTCGATTTCCAATTTGCATAGTCCGCCTTTTTTGAAATCCATCATCAAGTCCACACGGCCGGTCGTCAGCAGTGAAATCAGGCAACTCAAATAAGGTTCATGGCCGACGAGCAAAACGTTTTCTGGCACCGGCTTTAATTCGTTCAATTGCCGGATCAACGCCTTCGGATTGCCGTCGGGCGTCAGCGCATCCGAAAATCCGGGCCGCTTTTTCAGCTTCAGCGATTCAGCGATGATTTCGGCGGTTTGCTTTGCCCGTAAAAACGGACTGGAAAGGATCAGGTCGAACCGCAAATCCATTTTTTCCATCGCGCCGGCGATTTGCCGAAGCTGGTGCCTGCCTTTGGGTGTGAGCGGGCGTTCGGAATCTTTCTCGTAACCCGGCGTGCCGGGTTCCACCGCGATGCCGTGCCGCAAAACATAAAGGTTCATGGCGGAAAAATACACGCCGCCGGCTTCAGCGCAAAGTCTGCAATAGGCACAGCTTGACTGCCCCCAACGATGGCAGGGCAAACCTGCCGGTTTGCCTCAATCTCACCGCCAGCAAGCGCAGCGATGCTGGCGGAACCATGGGGATATACACACGCAAGAACATCACTCTGCTCGTTCTGGTGGAAGTTTGGGCGGCGCGGCAGCGCCCGTCCTACCTTGTTGGTGGTATCAAGTTGCGCCACGTCGGCGAAATGTAACATTTTTTCACTTGGGCTTCCGCAATCGCGCTTCGTAGTCTGATGGCTCATGGAACCCGTTCGTCGCGCTGTCATTGATGTCGGCACCAACTCGATCAAGTTGTTGGTGGCCGACGTGGCCGGCCGCAACGTGCAGCCGGTGCACGAGGAAAGCCGGCAGACGCGCCTCGGCAGGGGTTTTTACGAAACACAACAACTCCAACCCGACACCATCGCACGCACCGCCGAAGCCGTGGCGGAATTCGCCAAAACCGCGCGCGAGCACAAAGCCGCCTCCATCCGCGTCATTGCCACCAGCGCCGCGCGCGACGCGGTCAATCCCGAGGATTTGATTTCCGCCATCGAAGCGGCATCGGGACTGAAAGTTGAAATCATCTCGGGCGACCGGGAAGCCGGGTGGGCGTTTCAAGGCGTGACCACCGACAGGGAACTGGCCAATGCACCGCTGCTGTTGCTGGACGTCGGCGGCGGCAGCACGCAATTCATTCTTGGCCAGGGCGAACGCACGCATTTCGCGCACAGTTTCCCGCTCGGTGCGGTGCGATTGCTTGAAAAATTTCCGCACAGCGACCCACCGACGCGTGGTGAATTCACCGCCTGCCGCGACTGGTTGAAAAATTTTCTGCAAGGCGAAGTCCGCCCCAAACTCGAACCCGCGCTGCGCCGCGAAACTGATTCCCAGTCCGCCGGGATTCAGCTCGTCGGCACCGGCGGCACGACGAGCATTCTCGCGCGCATGGAAGCGAAGCTCGAACGCTACGACCGCGAACGCATGGAGGCCACGCGCCTCAGCCTGGAGCAGGTGAAAGCGCACCGGAAACGGCTCTGGAGTCTGCCGCTCGCTGAACGCAAGGAAATCACCGGCCTGCCAAAGTTGCGCGCCGACGTGATCCTGCCCGGCGTTTTAATTTACGAAGTGGTGATGGAAGAGTTCGGCTTCAAACTGCTCCGCGTCAGCACCCGCGGCCTGCGATTCGCGGCGGTGATGGACTGATTTCCATTTTCGGAGGGCGGAGTTCCACGACGCCCTGACTGGATTTAGGAATTCAGGGGCTCGTGTAACTCGCCCCTCCGAAATTTCGCCGAGCCGTCCGAACATTCTTGCGGACAGCGCGATGTACTGTCCCTACCATTCTCCCATGCGCGTTTTGATTGTCGGCTGCGGCTACGTCGGTTTGCCTCTTGGCGTGGAACTCGACCGCCTGGGCCACGAGGTTTTTGGCCTGCGCCGAAGTGTGTCAGCGGAAAACGAATTGAAGGCCGCCGGCATCCAACCGCTCTTCGGCGATGTGACCAAACCGGAAACACTGGCCAGGTTGCCGCGCGATTTCGACTGGGTCGTGAATTGCGTTGCCGCCGATGGCGATGCGGAAGATTACCGGCAGGTTTATCTCCAGGGCACGCGCAACCTGATTGAATGGCTTGCGCCAAACCCGCCGAAAAAATTTATCTATACCAGCAGCACGAGTGTTTACGGCCAAACCGACGGCTCACAGGTCAAGGAATCCAGCCCGACCGAGCCATCCGTGGAAACCGCGCAGGTTTTGCTCGAAACGGAAAAAGTTTTGCTGGCGGCGGCGCAAGAGAAAAAATTCCCGGCGGTCATATTGCGCGTGGCCGGCATTTACGGGCCGGACCGCGGCCATTGGTTCAAGCAATTCCTGAAGAACGAGGCGCGGATGGAAGGCGATGGCTCGCGATTCCTGAACATGATTCACCGCGACGATTTGATTGGTTGCATCATCGCGGCGCTGAAGAATGGCCGTCCCGGTGAAATTTACAACGCGGCGGATGATGAACCGGTGAGCCAGTTGCACTTTTTCCAGTGGCTGGCCCAGGCACTGGACAAACCGCTCCCGCCGTCCGAGCCGGAAAATCCTGACGCCGCCCGCAAACGCGGTGTGACCAACAAGCGCATCTCCAACCGCAAACTCAAGATGGAACTTGGCCATCAGTTCAAGTATCCCAATTTCCGCAAAGGCTACAGCGCCGAACTCCTGCGGCTCGACCGCGCCGCAAGTTGAGTCGGGCTTGTGAGTAATTTCTTTTCGACCTTGTGAAATTTTCCGCCTAACGTTCCTGCCGATGGCCGCCGAAGCCCAACTGACTCCCATGATGACGCAGTATCGCCGCATCAAAGGCGAACTGCCCAAGGACGCGCTGTTGCTGTTCCGGCTCGGCGATTTTTACGAGATGTTTTTCGAGGACGCGCAGACGGGCGCGCAGCTCCTCAACCTCGCGCTCACCGCCCGCAACGGCGTGCCGATGTGCGGCCTGCCGCACCATGCGGCCCATGCCTACATCGGCAAACTGCTCAGGGCCGGACGGAAAGTCGCCATTTGTGATCAACTGGAAGACGCCCAACCCGGCAAGCTCGTCAAACGCGAGGTCACCCAAATCCTGTCGCCCGGCACGCATTTCGACGAGCGGATACTCGTGGCCGAACGTAACAACTTCCTCGCCGCGATTTACCCGCTGGGGAAAACCTTCGGCCTCGCGTTGGTGGATTTGACCACGGGCGATTTCATGACCACGGAATTGGAGGCCGGGGCAACCCTCCTGACTGAATTGGAACGATTGCGCCCGGCGGAAATTATTTATCCCAGCGAGTCGGTGGCTGTGCGCGAACTGCTTGGTAGCCGACGACGTGAGTCGGCGCAAACTTCGCCAAGCGATGGTCAGCGCGCTTTCACAGGCGCGGCTACGGGGCAAGGCTGGATTCTCAACGGCTACGACGACTGGACGTTCGCGCCGGAAACCGCACTCTACACCGTGCGCGACCATTTCAAGGTCGCGTCGCTCGACGGTTTCGGGCTGAAGGACCGCACCGCCGCCATCGGCGCGGCCGGCGCGGCATTGCATTATCTTACGCAACACCTGCGCCGCGACGTGAAGCATCTCACGCGGCTGTCGTTTTATCGCCGCAGCGACTATCTGGCGCTCGATTACACGACACTGCGGCATCTCGAAATCCTCGAACCGCTCCACCACGATGCCCCGCGCAACGCTTCACTTTACGGCGCGGTCAACCGCACCGTCACGCCGATGGGCGCGCGGATGTTGCGCAACTGGCTTTCGCAACCGCTGGCTGCCGTTGAACCAATTCGCCGCCGCCAGGAAACGGTGCAGACGTTCATTGAAAATTCCTCCGGCCTGGACAACTTCCGCGCGCAGCTCGCGAACGTGCGCGATCTGGAGCGGACAATGGGCCGCCTGAGTTCCGGCAGCGGCAACGCGCGCGACCTGGTCGCCTTGCGCATGGCCTTGGAACAAATCCCGGCTGTAAAACAAATTCTTCGCAATGTAGGAGTCGAGGTAACGAGACTCACTTCAACGGAAAATCAGAGCCTCCTTACGTCGTCTCCTACAAATGAATTGGAGGACGTGCAGCAGCACGTTCCTACCTTGATGGAAGACCTCGAATCCCAACTCACTGAATCGCCCGACCTCGTGGAGTTGATTTCGCGCGCCATCGTGGATGACCCGCCGCTCGCCGTAAAGGAAGGTGGCATGATTCGCGACGGTTTTGATGCGTCGCTCGACGAACTCCGCGACGCGACGCGCGGCGGCAAGGATTGGATTGCGAAGTTACAGGCGGACGAAATCGAGCGCACCGGCATCACATCGCTGAAAGTCCGGTTCAATTCCGTGTTCGGCTACTACATCGAAGTCACGAAGTCGAATCTCGACAAGGTCCCGCCGCATTACATCCGCAAGCAGACCGTCGCCAACGGCGAACGCTACATCACGCCCGAACTGAAGGAAATGGAAGGCAAAATCCTCGGCGCGGAGGAACGCAGCGTGAAACTGGAATATGAGCTTTTCCAGCGCGTGCGCGAGGAAGTGCTCGGTCAATTGCCAAAAATCCAGCAGACCGCCGGCGCACTGGCACAGCTCGACGTGCTGGCGTCGTTCGCCGAGACAGCGCGCTTGCACAGCTACTGTTGCCCGGTCGTCGCCGACGAAGGGGTGCTGCAAATTCGCGACGGACGCCACCCCGTGCTCGAACAAAATCTCGCCGACGAACGCTTCGTGCCGAATGATGCCTCCCTTTCCAGTAGCAGCGGACGTCAGTCCGCTCCAATTTCTCAAGCAGAAGATCAGAGCCGACTCACGTCGGCTGCTACGGAGGGAGCTTTCCCCCAAATTGCGCTCATCACCGGGCCGAACATGGCGGGCAAAAGCACTTACATCCGGCAGGTGGCGCTCATCACGCTGCTGGCGCACACTGGTTCGTTCGTCCCGGCAGTGGAGGCGCGGATTGATCTGGTGGACCGGATTTTCACGCGCATCGGCGCGAGCGACGATCTTACGCGCGGGCAGTCAACCTTCATGGTCGAAATGACCGAGACCGCGAACATTCTCAACAACGCCACGCCGCGCAGCCTCATCGTGCTCGACGAAATCGGGCGCGGCACGAGCACATTCGACGGCCTGAGCCTCGCGTGGAGCATCGTCGAGCACCTGCACAACCAGGTCGGCGCAAAAACGCTTTTTGCCACCCATTACCACGAGCTGACCGAACTGGCGCAACGCCTGCCGCGATTAAAAAATTTCAATGTGGCCGTGCGCGAGTGGCGTGACCAGATTGTGTTCCTGCGCAAAATCGTCGAAGGCGGCACGGACAAAAGCTACGGCATCCACGTCGCGCGGCTGGCCGGCGTGCCCAAGGGGGTGCTGGAGCGCGCGAAGGTGATTCTTGGCAACCTCGAAGAATCCGAACTCACACCCGAAGGCACGGTGCGGCAGTCCGCGCGCCGCCAGCAGGACCGCGACAAACTCAAACAGCTCGCCCCGCCGCCGCAGATGGATTTGTTTGGCGGGTAAAATCTATTGGGTTTGGCTGCTTGACTTCTATCCGTCACCGGTTTAGAATTCTCCCCAGACTTGGGCATGAAGATCTTGGAAACATTTCGCCGCTTCCATGTCACGCGACCAAAATAAAGCCGCGCACGGTGCAGTGCCACTTGTCACTTGCAAACCGACAAAACATGACAGGGATTAACCAGCCTTGGAAACGGAAGGCTGGAAACTGAATCCAAAAATGAGAACTTTCCAACTGCTGGCGATTCTGACCTCTTATCATTTCCTCGCGGTCGTTGCCCCGGCTGCGACACTGTATGTCAACCTGAACAGCACCAACGCCACGGCCCCTTACGCTGATTGGAGCACTGCGGCCACGAATATTCAAGACGCCATTAACGTTGCGAATGTTGGCGACATTGTGTTGGTGACGAATGGCGTTTATTCAACAGGAGGCAAAAAGTCTTTTAACGGAACTGTGACCAATCGGGTCGTGTTAAGCAAAGCCATTACGGTGCAGAGCGTCAATGGCCCCGGTTCAACAATTATTCAAGGAGCGTGGGCACCAAATGGTACTTCCGCTGTGCGCTGTGCATGGTTGACAAATGGTGCGGCATTGGTTGGATTCACTCTCCAAGGCGGCTCGACCGCCTCTAGCGGGGACATGTATGGTGGCGGTGCTTACTGTTATTCTTCAAGTTGTCTCATTGCCAATTGCAGCATCGTATCAAATACAGCTGCTTTCTTAGGTCTTGGTGCATATCAAGGCATTTTACGCAACTGTTTCATCACAAAAAACACAGGCCAGATTGCCTATGGCGCGGTCGCTTACGGCACACTGATTAATTGCACAGTGGTTCGCAACTCAAGCTATGGAGTTGCAAGTGAGAAATGCACAAATTGTATCATCTACTTTAACCCAAGTGGTAATTATGTCGGCTCCGGACCATATTCACATTGCTGCACAACGCCAAACCCCGGAGGAGACAAAAATATTACCAACGACCCGGCGCTTTTGCTCGACGGCTTGCACCTCAGCACCAATTCGCCGTGCATCGGTGCGGGCACCAACGTCGTGACTGGCACTGATATAGATGGGCAGGCATGGAATAACCCACCCGCGATTGGTTGTGATGAGTGGCAGCCTCAACCGATTATTCTTGGTCAGCCATCTTGGCAATTGAATCCGGCTGCACATTCATTGAATTTCAATCTGCCTCCAATTGCTGGACAGCCACCTTCCGCATATCAATGGAGCAAGGATGGCGTTGTTATTTCTGACGGTCTTCACTACAGCGGTTCGACAACACCGTATCTGGCTGTAAATAATTTCTCGCCGGCGGATTCAGGTGTATATCAAGTTGTCGTCAGCAATCTCTATGGGACTGCAACCAGTCAGTTGGCACAAACACTTTGGATTCATTGCGTGGATGCAGCTGGTGGCAATCCGGTCGCTCCTTATACCAACTGGTCAACTGCCGCGACAAACATTCAGGACGCCGTGGATGTAGCCTCGCCTGGGGAAATTGTATTGGTCACCAATGGCATTTACGCCAACGGCGGCAGATCTTACAACGGCGGTATCACCAACCGCGTTCTGGTGACGCAACCGCAGGTAATCATAGCCAGTGTCAATGGATATGCGTCAACCATCATTCAAGGCGCGCGAGATCCCAACACCACCAATGGTCCGTTGGCAGTGCGCTGTTGCTTTTTGGCAACAAATGGCGTGAGCCTATCTGGTTTTACTCTTCGTGGCGGAGCAACTGGTGGAGGGGTATTCGGAGACGTGGGATCAAATTATCTTGGGGGCGGTGCGGCTTCGCTGGGGCTCTCTTGGTTTGCATTTTCGTCATACTCAGCCAATTTAACCGATGCCAAGGTTATCAATTGTTTCATTACGAGCAACTCGGCGAGTTGCGGGGGTGGCGCTGTCTATCTAAATCTGATTAACTGCATCTTAACCGGCAATATCGCTTATGAAGGTGGCGGCGCATATAATTGCTACCTGACTAATTGCACAATTTGCGGTAATTATGCCACTGGCATAGGCGGAGGAACCTCAAACGGTAATCAGTATAATTGCATCAATTTTAATAACTCATCCGGATTCCTCACCACCGGGCCCAACGCTTGGGCTCCGTATGTGATTCTATTTACTTGCACACTGCCTGCCCCAACAACTGGCAATGGCAACACCCAGCCCCCATTTACAGGCGACATCGTCGCCGACCCGCAGATTGTTGATTCGGCGTTTCATTTATCCGCTACTTCGCCGTGCCGAGGAGCTGGCAGTTCTCTTTATTCATCCGGTTGCGACTTGGATGGCCGAGCTTGGAATAATCCGCCATCGATGGGAGCGAATGAAGTTTATGATTCGGATTTTGCCGGGCCATTGTCCGTGGTCATCCAGTCATCGCAAATATCCGACTTTGCTGGACGGACCTGGAATTTCAGCGGGCAAGTCACTGGACGGGCGGCTGGATTGTCTTGGGCATGGGGTGACGGAACAAGCACGACCAATGTCAGTTACTTCGCCTCGCATGTCTGGACAAATTCCGGCGACTACACCGTGACCTTCACGGCCTTCAACCCGGATAATCCCATTGGCGTTTCCACGAATCTGCTAGTCCATGTATTACCGTTGAATCCGCCGCTGCTTGAATTTCCAGCGCTGACGACCAATGGATTTTTCTGCCAATTCAACGGCCAATCAAACGCAATTTACATCCTCCAACGGGCAACAAATTTGACACCCCCAATCGCGTGGAGTTTGGTGAAGACCATCCCGAACTATGGCGGAGTGGTTCAAATCACCAATGCGAATGCAACAAGCATGACGGAGTTCTATCGCGTGTTGGCGAGATAGCCAGTTGTTCATTTAACCGGGATAATTGGGCTAAAATACCTGGCGCAGTAGAGAATGAAAAATTTCCTCCACAAATTCACCATGATGCGCCATGCGCCACGTGAATTATGGATCATTCTGATCGCCTACGTGCTGGAGAACGTTGCCTACAAGTTGAGTTCGGGGCAGGTGCTGCCGCGATTGAAAAATTTCAACATCGCCGTGCGCGAGTGGCACGACCAGATTGTCTTTCTCCGCAAAATCGTCGAGGGCGGCACGGACAAAAGCTACGGCATCCAGGTCGCGCGGCTGGCCGGCGTGCCGAAGGAGGTTCAGGAACGTGCCAAGCAAATTCTTGGGAATCTCGAAGAATCCGAGCTCACGCCCGAGGGCAACGTGCGGCAGTCTCCGCGCCGGCAGCCGGACCGCGACAAGCTCAAGCAACTCGCCCCGCCGCCACAGTTGGATTTGTTTGGGTGACGCAATTTTCCGGCAACAAAAGCCTGTGCCAGCCGGTTGCTTGTGGTAAAATATTACGCGTTTTATGGCAATCACTGTCATTCCCGAACGGCTGCGGAAATTTGAAATTCCCGGCCGGGTCACGTTTGCCAGCGGCAACGGCGGCCTGCCCCAAATCAACGTCACCACTGGCCGGAGCACGGCGGAGATTTATCTGCACGGCGCGCATGTCACCGGTTTCCAGAAAAATGGCGAACCGCCGCTGCTGTTCATGAGCCGCCTCAGCCAGTTTGCCGCGGGCAAGGCGATCCGCGGCGGCGTGCCGGTTTGTTTTCCGTGGTTCGGCCAGCGCGAGGGTGACGTGATACACGGATTTGCGCGGATTACGGAATGGGAATTGGTTGCCACCACCGCCACCCCCGGCGGCGGTGCGGCACTTCGCTTCCGCCTGCCGCCGACAGCCACAGGCGCCGCCTGGCCGCCGTTCAACACGGAATTTGCCGTCACCGTCACGGATCAACTGACGATGGAATTGGTCACCACCAACCGGTCACCGGACCGGAATTTTGACTTCGAGAATTGCCTGCACACCTATTTCGCCGTGGGCGACATCCTCGATATTTCCATCGCCGGCCTGAAAGGCGCGTATTACCTGGACAAGACGGACAAGAGCGCGCGCAAATTGGAATCCGCCGACGCCATCCGCATCACGGCGGAGACCAACCGGGTTTATCCCGACACCCCCGGCACGGTGGAAATCCGCGACGCGAAATTCCGTCGGACAATCCGTGTGGACAAAAGCGGCTCGGCGGCCACCGTGGTTTGGAATCCGTGGACGACGCAGCTCATGCCCGACTTCGACCCGGCGGAACACCGGCAAATGGTCTGTGTCGAATCCGGCAACGTGGGACAGAACAAACTTTCACTCGCGCCCGGCAAAACAGCGGGATTGAAGGTGGTTCTGAGCAGCCGGCCGCTTTGACAAAATGATTTCGGTCGTTGAACCCCAGCCCGCCGGAGCGGGCATTGACCTGGTAAAGCAGGTCGAGGCGATCTTTTCGCCGACGGGACTGCTGTCGCGCGCGAAGAATTTCGAGTATCGCCCCCAGCAGCAGCAGATGGCCGTGGCCGTGGCGCGCGCGCTCCAGAACCGCGAGCATCTCGCGGTCGAGGCCGGCACGGGCGTCGGCAAATCGCTGGCCTATCTGATTCCGGCGATTTTGTTCGCGGTGGCGCAGAAAAAGAAAGCGGTTGTTTCCACCCACACCATCAATTTGCAGGAGCAGCTCACGGAAAAGGATTTGCCGATGCTCGCGCAGATTTTGCCGGGGAAATTCAACTTCACGATGCTCAAAGGCCGCGCGAATTATCTCTGCACGCGCCGTTTGCAAAAGGCGATGCAGCAGTCCGGCAATTTGTTCACGTCGTCCGAGGCCGAGGAACTCCGGCGCATTTACGAATGGTCGAAGAAAACCAAAGACGGCAGCCTGTCGGATTTTGACATCGAGCCGGACATGAAAGTGTGGGCGCAGGTCTGTTCCGAGCGGGGTTTGTGCTCGCCGAAAATTTGCGGGCATCCGTCCGATTTCGCCAAAGACCACGGTGTTTGTTTTTTCCAGCGGGCGCGCAACCGCATTCTGTCATCGGACGTGCTGGTGTTGAATCACACGCTGTTTTTCACGCTGCTCGGCGGCGTGGACGAGGACATCGAGGGCGGCATTTTGTTCAAGAACGACTTTGTGATTTTCGACGAGGCGCACCAGATGGAACACGTGGCGTCGCGGCACATCGGCCTGAGCGTGTCGAGCGGGCAGATGCGTTACGCGCTGAACCGGCTCTGGAATCCGCGCACGGAAAAGGGACTGCTGGCGACGCTGCACAAGGGCGCCGCGGCGAAACTCGTGGCTGATATTTTGAGCGAAGCCGACAAGTTTTTCGAAAACGTCGAGGCCGCGTGCGAAGAAATCCAGCAAAACGCCAGGCGCGACAGTTTTGGCGGCGGTGAAGGTGGCGGACGCCGCCGCGCGTGGACGGAGCTCCGCATCCGCCGCGCGGAACTGGTGAAGGACAACGTCACGCTGCCAATTCAGCGTTTGCGTGAAGCCGTGGGCGATTTGATTAAATTGAGCGCGGACAAGGACATCGGGCAGGAGCTGGTCGAGTGCAACCGCCGGCTGGCCGAGCTTCGCGATGAAGTGAAGGCGTTCCTCGAGCAGAGCGCAGCCGACCACGTCTATTGGGTCGAACGCAGCGGCAAGGCGCACAAAAATCTCGCGTTGAACGCCGCGCCGATTGACGTGGCGGAATTTTTGCGTCGGCGTTTGTTCGAGAGCGACACCAGCATCATCATGACGAGTGCGACGCTGGCGACAAGCGTGCTGCCGGCGTCCCGCCGGCAGAGCCAATCCGAGACAAACAGAGCTGCCGGCAAGATGCCGGCGGCACGTTCGGGCGGATTGAATTACTTCGTCCGCCGCGTCGGCGCGGAATCCGCCGCCCAATTGCAGGCCGGCACGCCGTTCGATTACGAGCGGCAGATGAAAATTTTTGTCGCCCAGAAAATGCCCGACCCGCGCGAAGCCGGTTACGCCGATGCGCTCGAACATTGGATTGCACATTTCGTGAAGCAGACCCACGGCAAGGCCTTCGTGTTGTTCACGAATTACAAGCTCATGCAGGAACTCGGCGAGCGGATGGAGCCGTTTTTCAATAAACTTGGGGTCGCGTGTTTTGTGCAAGGCAAAGGCACGCCGCGCTCGACGATGCTCGAAAAATTCAAGGAAGACGTGGATTCGGTGCTGTTCGGCACGGACAGTTTCTGGCAGGGCGTGGACGTGCCGGGCGAGGCCTTGAGCAACGTCATCATCACGCGGCTGCCGTTCGCCGTGCCCGACCATCCGCTCATTGAGGCGCGCATCGAGGCGATTGAAGCGCGCGGCGGGAATTCCTTCAGCGAATTTTCATTGCCGGAGGCCATTTTGAAATTTCGGCAAGGTGTGGGCCGGCTGATCCGCACCAAGACCGACACCGGCATTATCGTCGTGCTGGACAATCGCGTGCTGACGAAGCAATACGGGCAGGCGTTTCTCGACGCGCTGCCGAAATGTCCGGTGGAGATTGTTTGAATTCCTACGCGCGCGCCACGAGCGGAAATTTTTCCGGGTGCTCGATGCGTTCCAAATCCAAATCCACGTCGAGTTCCGGCCAATGAAGATGATTCCCGTGGGAAAATTCCACGTTGAACAACTGGCTCACCGGCGCGTTGCGAAACCACGGGAAATCGCCGAAGCCGAGAAAATATTCCTTGCCCGCGACGAACAGCCAGAAGCCGTGCGGCGAAACATTCAGCACTTCAGCTTTTGAAGTGTCGCTGCCAGATTTCATTTGCGGATTTTTCAAAGCCCGTAGGGCTGGCATCTTTGTAGTTTGACGGTGCCAATGAATCAAGCTCCGTCAGGAGCGACATCGTCGCGGCAATGGCGAATATGCCGCTCCTGACAGAGCTTTGTTAATTTTACGTTTGGATTCTACAAAGATGTCGCGCCTACGGCACTGGCTGCGGGTTCTCGACGCGCTGCCGAAATGTCCGGTGGAAATTATTTGTAAAGAAAATCACGTATCGCAGAGGAAGTGATTTTTTACTCTCCCTCTGAAATCCGCGTATTGCGCCTCCGTTACATCCCAGAAAGTGAAAGGCGGGGCTTCTTTCCACTCACAAGCACCGGCTTCGTCGGTCCACGCCAACCATTGAAGAACTGGCACGTGCCATTCAAGCGTGTTGCCCTTACGAATCCGGCCAAGGTCATTTCGCGTTAGTTTTTTATATCCGCCCTTTGCGATCCCAATTCCAATGATGCCGATTCCCTTTGCAAACATGAAAATGGCATCTCCACGTTTCACCTTTTCCATATGGGGCGGAAATTTGAAGTTTTCCCATGCTGCGGCAAACCCACGGTTGTGCATATCCTCTTCTAGCGCATAAACACCGGTGTCAGTGGGTTCGTCGTACCGTCGGTTGGTATTGCAGACGAAGTATTGTTTTGCGTTTGAAAACAATTCCAGAAGGCTGTCCGAAAGCCCATCAGACGGCTTGTGGCGCTCGGGAGCTTGCCATTTGGCTTTCGTCTTCTTTTTGAGTTTAACAAACTCGGCACGAAGCAATGCGGTGCTGCTTCGCAGTTCGGAAAGGTCAGCAAGCGTCAGCGGAACAGCTTTTTCCCAAAGTGTGTCAAACCAAGCGGCGAGTTGGTTGACCTGATCTGCGTTGACCTCGACACCAACCTCAATGTTCGAATCGAATGCACTGCCAGTCAGATTTGCCGACGTAATGACAGCGCTCGAGGTTCCAAAGATGTAAACCTTCGCGTGAAGTCGCGGGCGTTCAGAAAGCCTTCGACAGTTCACGCCAGACTTGATGAGTGTTCCCAGTGTTTCAATGGATGTGGCCTCAGAGGCAACGTCCATTGGCAATAAAGAAATTAGAAGGCGTCTTTCCCGGTCTGGTGTGCCAGTTAAGAGTTCGCGATCTGTCACATAGGCACTCGCGATCCGCAACATTCCTTTAGTTGACGCCAGCAAACTATTCAGGCACTTGCGGTGTTTGCGTTGTGAAGAACCATCTTCCAAAATGAGGCTGTTGCTCACGATGATTATTTGACTCTGCGTCTGTAAAATTCTCAAGTCGAGAAGAAAGTGGAAAAGTGGCACAGGCCTCCGGCCTGTGGAGTAATTACTTTTCACAGGCTGGAAGCCTGTGCCACTCTGAAGCCATGACGCGCACGGAAAAACTTCTGGCCGAACTCATCGCCCTTCCAAAATGCTTGGTGGAAATTGTCTGAACCGTCATGGACTTTCATGATGCCCTAAAAATCGCCGGCGGCCTCGGCGCGCTGGCCTTGTTTGTCCCGATGGCGGTCGAAATGATCAAAGACGTCGGCGCCGGTCAAAGTTTTGCCACTTGGCTGCTCTGGGCGGCGCTGGACACGATTTTAACCATCAGCCTTTTCCTGCAACGCGGTAATTATCTCCTGCCGCTTGGTTTTGCGGTCGGCGGCATCGTCCTGACGACACTGTTGCTGGTCAAGGGGCGTTTCGCCTGGGGCCGCATGGATAGTGTAATTTTGGTGCTCGTGCTTGGCTGCCTGATCGGCTGGAGGCTGGGTGGGGCAAAGACGGCCGCTGTTGCCGCCACGACGGGGATTTGCCTGGCGGGAATCCCCGGCCTGGTTGAGTTATGGCGGAACCCGCAGCGCAAAGTGGGAAACATCTGGGGCTGGTATGTACTTACCAACGGGCTGGCCTTTCTGGGCGGAACCTCCATGACACTGGAAGAACGTTTCGCTCCCGGAGTGTTTGCGGTGTTTTCGTTGCTGATGTTTGTTGCGAGTCGGAGACGGTGCGTCTCCATACCGCCACTTCCGGCTCAATAACACCAAAACGTCACTTGCGAAATTCGGGAAGCGGATTAAGTTTGTATCGTTAGTTTAGGCAGCGGGCGTTGGGCATAAATCGTGTGTTACCCAGCGCCCGCGTTGTTTTTCCAGCCAAAACTCGACACTCGCGCGCTCTGTCATTAAGCTGTTGGCGCATGACGCGCACGGAAAAACTTCTGGCCGAACTCATCGCGCTGCCCAGCGTGAATCCCGCCTTCGTTCCGCTTTCGCCTGCGGTAGGGCCGCGCGGTCGCGCGGCCTCGGACGACCAGCAGGTCGTCCCTACCAACACACACGCTGGTGAACAACGGGTCGCGGAGTTTCTCGCGTCGGTCGCCGTTCGCGCCGGTCTCGAAGTCGAATTCCAGAAGGTTTTGCCCGGACGTTCCAATGTCATTGCCCGCCTCTTGCCACGAAACAAAATTCGCCAGACCATTCTGCTCGCGCCACACCTCGATACGGTCAACGCCTACGATTCGCAATTCGTTCCGCGCCGGAAAAACGGCCGGTTGTATGGGCGCGGCGCGTGTGACACCAAAGGTTCCGTTGCCGCCATGCTCGCCGCGCTTTGCGAGCTGGCAAACGCAAAATCCCGTCCGCTCGAAACCGAAATCGTTTTCGCGGGATTGGTTGACGAGGAACACGCGCAAGCCGGTTCGCGCGCGCTGGTGGGGAGCGCCTGCGGCTCGCAGGCTGTCGTCGCCGGCCCGGCGACGTGTGGTTGGCGAGCCGCCGAACACAGCAGGCCAGCGGCCTGCGCTCCCAAAAACAAAAATTTCGTTCCGATGAAAGCGGACCTGGCCATCGTTGGCGAACCGACGCGATTGCAGGTCGTCACCGCGCATAAAGGCAGTTTGTGGCTTCAGCTCGAAGCGCGGGGCAAGGCGGCGCATGGCGCGACGCCGCAGTTCGGCCAAAATGCCGTCCACGAAATGGCGCGCATTGTGGACATGCTCGAAACCGATTACGCCGCGCGGTTGCGAAAACGCCGGCATCCGCTGCTCGGCACGGCGACGGTGAACGTCGGCACGATTTGCGGCGGCACCCAGCCGAACATCGTGCCCGACCGCTGTGCGATCACGATTGACCGGCGCACGCTGCCGGGTGAAACGGAAACGAGCGTGCGGCGGGAAATTGCCGCGTTGCTGCGCGCGAAAAGATTGTCGGCGAAAATTTTCAGCACGAAGCTCGCGCCCTGCCTGCCGCTGGAAACAAGTCCGAAGCTGCCGTTGGTCCGGCTTTTCTTGCGGAGCGTCGGCCAGGCGCGTCCCGCGGGCGTCGATTTTTTCTGCGATGCGGCGGTGTTGTCACGGGGCGGCATTCCGAGCGTGGTGTTTGGTCCGGGAGACATTGCGCAGGCGCACACGGCGGACGAATGGATTTCGATTGCGGAACTTGAACGCGGGAAGAATTTGCTGGTCAGATTTTTCAAATCACTCCCTTGAACAGGTTGAAACCGCAAACTCACAAAACACGCGAAAGATTTTTTTGAAAATTTATGGCTGTTGAAAAAGCTGAAACGATACCGACGGTTGACCACAAGACGCACGCGGCGTTTTTCCGGCAAAGCGGCTGGCTGATGATTGCGAACATTGTGGGCGGGGCGATGACGTTGGGAGTGCATCCGCTCAACAAACACATCCCCGACTCGGAATACACTGCGTTCGTTGCGCTGCTGATGGTGGTGTCGTGCCTGCCGACGATGCCGTTGCAGATGGTGTTCGCGCAGCAGTCGGCGCTGGCGCTGGCGAACGGCCGGGAGCGGCAACTGGCGGGAATGATCCGGCTGGTGTGGCTGTGGACGTTCATCGTCTGGGCGCTGGGCGCGCTGGTGTTTTTTTTGTTTCGGGGAGCCATTGTCCAGCGTTGGCAGTTGCCGGGCGCGGCGGGTCTGCTGGTGACGCTGCCGTTGCTGCTGATTTCGTTGTGGGTGCCGCTGTTCGGCGGGGTGCTGCAAGGGCGTCAGGATTTTTTCTGGTTGGGCTGGGCGTCCATTTTCGGCGGCGTGGGACGTTTGGGAATCGCGGCGTTGCTTGTGCTGGCGTTGGGTTTCGGCGCGGCAGGCATGATGGCGGGCGCGCTCATTGGAATCGGGATGACGGCGGTGATTGCCATGTGGCGGACGCGCGATTTGTGGTCGTTGCGGGCGGAACCGTTTGATGTAAAAAGTTTGCTGCGGCAGGTGCTGCCGCTGGTTTGGGGTTTTGGCGCGTGCCAGTTCATGTTTACTTCGGACACGATGTTTGCAAAGGCTTATTTCAGTGCGGATGCGATGAAACCTTATGTAGCGGCGGGGACCATGTCGCGCGGCCTGTTGTGGCTGGTGCTGCCGCTGGCGGCGGTGATGTTTCCGAAAATTGTGCATGCGAATGCAAAGTCGGAAAAAAGTAATTTATTCGGACTGGTGGTGCTGGGCACGGCGGTATTGGGAATCTGCGGCATGGCGGGGCTGTGGCTGATCGGGCCATTGCTGGTGAAAATCATCTATAAATCCGGCGACCTTGCCGGGACGATGGCGCTGATCCCGTGGTATGCCGGAGCGATGGTGCCGCTGGCGCTGGCGAACGTGCTGGTGAACGATTTGCTGGCGCGCTTACAATTCCGCGTGGTGCCGTTCATGGTGGCGCTGGCGGTGGCCTATGGCTTCGCGTTGCCGCTGATGCTGAACCATTTTCCGGGGCGGCTGGAGGTGGTGCTGCAAACACTTGGCGCGTTCAACCTGCTGCTGTTCCTCGTCTGCGCGTGGTTCACGTGGGGCGTGAAGGGAAAAGCGAAGATGGAGGATGGAAGATAGAAGATGGAACGTGAGTCGGAAAACCGATTTTCCCATCCTCCATTCGCTATCCTCGTTTTTCCAAATCCGGTCCCCGCAATGGTCGCGGCGCGCGGAGTTTTTTGTAAATCCAGCCTTCCAGCGGGCGCAACGGACGCAACCATTTGTAAAACGGCGAGTAAATCAGCCGGATGCGCACGACGGAAAGGAACATCGTCAGCGAGGAACGGAACAGCGTGACTTTTGAGCCGGCTTGATCCGTCCATTCGGTCGGCACCTCGCGGATGCGATAACCGGCGCGCTTGATGGCGACGAGCAGGTTGATGTCGAATGCCATGTCGGCGATGCGAAGGAAGGGATGAACTTTTTCCACGACTTCGCGCTTCATCACTTTTGCCCCGCATTGCGTGTCATGGATGTTTAATCGGAAGAACAGTTGCACGATGGTGTGAAACACCCGGCTGGCGAATCGCCGGTCGCCGGTCTGCGATTGATGAATGACCGAATCCGACAGCCAGCGCGAGCCGACGACGCAGTCCGCGTCGCCAATGTGCCGGACCAAATCCAGGAACGCCCGCGGCGTCGTCGCGCCGTCGGCATCCACGTAACCGATCAAATCGCCGAAGAAGGCGAGCTTGAGGCCTTCGATGAGCGCGCCGCCCTTGCCAATCGGCTCCTTGAATTCCAGCGCCCGAAGAGCCGCCGGAAATTCCGCCGCGACACGCCGAACCACCCCGAGCGTGTTGTCGGTGCAGCCGTTGAGCACGACGACGATCTGGAATTTGCCGGAATAATATTTTCCAAAAAATTGCGCGTAGTCGCGCAGCACCGGTTCGATGCGGCGCTCCTCGTTGTAAGCCGGAATGAGGAGCAACAGACTGGGATCAGGCACGGCAATCAAGTAACAGAAAACCGGCGATATGCAATCACGGGCAAACTTTGGCTTGCGGCGAAAATCACAACCCGTTATGCAAACCGGATGGATTCGCGCGAGGCGCTCATAGCCATCAACCTTATCGAGCACGTCGGGCCGGTGCGGGCGCGGCTGCTGCTGGAACATTTCGGCGACGCGCCCAAAATTCTTCAGGCGTCTCAGAGTGAACTGCGCCGCGTCCGCAACATCGGCGAGGAGACCGCCGGGGCGATTGCGAATTGGGAAAAGACCGTTGACCTCGCGGGTGAATTGAAGCGCATTCAGGAATTCGGCTGTCACGTTTTGATTCAGAGCGACGGGGATTATCCCGAATCGCTCCGGCAAATCTACGACCCGCCGCTGGTGCTTTACGTCAAGGGGGCGCTGACCGCGAAGGACAAAAACGCGGTGGCGATGGTCGGCTCGCGCATGACGACGCATTATGGCATTGAGACTGCGCGCAAACTGGCCTATCAACTGGCCTATGTCGGCGTGACGGTCGTAAGCGGTGGCGCGCGCGGGATTGACACGGCGTCGCACCAGGGCGCGCTGGCGGCGAAAGGACGGACGGTTTGCGTGCTCGGCACCGGCATCAACATCGTGTTCCCGCCGGAGAACGCGGAATTGTTCGGGCGCATTGCCGGGTCCGGAGCGGTCATCACGCAATTCCCCTTCAACCGCAACGGAGACAAACAATCCTTCGCCATCCGCAACCGGATCATTGCCGGCATGACGCTCGGCACGATTGTCGTGGAGGCGGACCTGCACAGCGGCGCGCTCATCACGTCGAATTTTGCGACCGAATACGGCCGGCAGGTTTTTGCCGTGCCGGGGCGGATTGATTCGCCGCGCAGCAAGGGCTGTCACGACCTGATCAAAAAAGGCGCGAAGCTGTGCGAAGGCGCGGAGGATGTTTTGAGCGAGTTCGAGTATTTGTTTCCGGCGAGCAATCGTCCGCCGTCGCCGGGCGAGACCGGCGTTCTCCCGGCCCTCACCCTGTCCGAAAACGAAAAACTCGTCTATGATGCGTTGAACAACGAGGAATCGAGCATTGACGAAGTCATCCGGCGCAGCAGTTTGCCGAGTTCGGCGGTCAGCGTGGCATTGCTGGGTCTGGAAATGAAGCACGTGGTCAAGCAACTGCCGGGAAAATTATTTGTGAAGAATACGTGAATGTGGGACGCCATCCGTTGAAATGAAAAAGGGACATCGAACAATGAACGTCCAACTCCAAACGCCGAATTTTTGACCGCGCGTCGGTGCAGGTTCAAAACATAGGTAACGGAACAGGTTCAGAACACAGGTAACAATTAGCCGGGCAAGCTGACCGCGCTCCTGACGCAAACGGGCTTGCGTGTTTGCGGTGAATGAATTAGAAGCAACTCAATTATGGCGACCTACACCATCATCGGCGGCGATCAAAAACCATACAGCTCGGTCACGGCGGACGACATACGCCGGTGGATTGCCGACAGCCGGCTCAATGCACAATCTTTGATGCGGGAGGAAAACGACACGGAATGGCGTCCGCTCTCGGCGTTTCCTGAATTCGCCGATGCGCTGGCCGCAAGCTCTGTGCCGCCGCCGCCTTTCAGTTCACCGGCGACAGCCGCGAGTGGTGGACGCGATGCCGCTTTGCAGCTGGTCAAAGGTCCCGCCATCGGACTTAAAGTGACGGCCATTGTTGGTTTGGTCCTGATTGCGGTGGGTTTGGTGATTAATGTTTTGGCGTTGAGCGGATTTCATATCGGCCTGCAGCGAATCTATGATCCGCAGATGCAGAAACTTCTCAACACGCTGGGCGGCGGTCTGGGAATTGTTCAGGACATCATCGGCGGGATTATGGGCGTCATCGTTCTCATCGGCGCGGCAAAAATGCAGAAATTGCAGAATTATCAGTTTGCGCTCACCACCAGCATCGTGGCCATGGTGCCGTGCATTTCACCCTGCTGCGTTTTCGGGCTGCCCTTCGGCATTTGGGCGCTGGTGGTTTTGAACAAGCCGGAAGTGAAGTCGCAATTCAGTTGATAAACCATGACTGTCCGGACCACCCGACCGGTAAGCCGCGCCCGAGCATGGACGTGCGTTTTGACGAATCAATGTGCCACCCCGGGCCTTGGCTCGTTGATGGCGCGGCGGGTTTTTGCCGGAATCGGTCAATTGCTGCTCGCCCTGGCGGGCTTTGTTTTGATCGTTGGCTGGATGTTTGAATTGTTCCACCGCGTTTTCCTCCAGCAACTCGGCGACCCGGTTCCGCCAGATTCATCCGGCTGGATGTGGAAGTGGGGGCTGTTATTTTTCGGCGCAAGCTGGTTGTGGTCGCTGGTCACGAGTTTAAGTTTGTTGCGTCAGGCAAAAGCGGACGGGCAAGTTGAACCAAAACCCATTCCGCCACGGATGGCGGATTTGCCCGGCAAACCGCCGAAGCAGTCGTGAAATTTTCGTGACGGCAACTGAAACAAGAAAGGCGCGTTATGTATAAAATCATCGGAACGGACGGGCGGCCATACGGCCCGGTAAGCGTGGAGGAAATGCGGCGCTGGATTGCCGAGAACCGCGTCAACGCCCAAACGCCGGTTCAAATGGAAGGTTCCCAGGAATGGAAACCGCTGGGTTCGTTTTCTGAATTTGCATCCGGACTGAAAGCGGTTCCGCCGCCAATTGCGCCGCCTCCGTCCGCCGTTGCATCGCGGGCATCAAACAAAATCCCGGCCGGCGTTTGCGGGATTCTGCTCGGCTCGCTCGGCATTCATAAATTCATTCTCGGTTACACCGGCGCAGGTTTGGTCATGCTGCTGGTGACGATCCTGACCTGCGGCATTGCCGGCGTGGTGACACACATCATCGGCCTCATCGAAGGCATCATTTACCTGTGCAAGTCCGACGAAGAGTTTGTGCGCACTTACGTGGACGGACGCAAGGAATGGTTCTGATTCGCTTCACTTTCCATCCTCGTCCTCGCTCTCGTCCTCGATTTTCTCAGGGGCTTCGAGGATGAGCAGGCATTGGCCATTGGCAATCCGGCCAACCTGCGCCATCTGTTGCTCATGAAAAAACTCAGCGCTCCTGAGGTCAAAACCGCGCTCGCCACCGTGCCGGATTGGAAAAAGAAAGGCGCGATGATTGCGCGGACGTATTAGTTCAATGATTTCCCCGCCGCGATAAAATTTGTCCGTGCAGTTGCCGGACTCGCCGAGAAAGCGTGGCATCATCCGGACATTGACATCCGCTGGAACAAGGTGATGCTCGCGTTCACAACGCACGACGCAGGCGGTTTGACGGAAAAGGATTTTGCGCTGGCCAAAAAATACGACGAGCTGTCACTTCGCTGAATTCACCGAATGGGTTGAAGTTTCGCGCGGCGCCGTTGCGGGAATGGTCGGTGCGGGCGGCGGCGCGTTGGTGCGCGGCACACGTCCAATCCAGATGCCGCTGACGCCATACTCCCATTCCAATTGCGAACTGTTCGGCAAGCTGCCCCTGCCGCCGCGCAGGACGAGGCGATCTTGGGGGCGCATTTTTTTCAACCACGGTTTGTAGGCTTTGGCGTCGCCGAAATTCCACAGGATGCTGTGATAGACCTTGAAATCTTCATCGGGCATCAGAGCGGGCTCATAGCCAAGAATGTATCGCCAGTCCGCGTTGGGATTCTTGAAAAATGTCTGATAAAAAATCGTCATGTCCGCGGAATAAAGGATGCCGCCTTTTTCCGGCAACCAGCCGTTGAGGTCGGGATTGTCCTGCGTGAGATATTGCTGGGTCAGATTATACGTCCAACGACTGCCGGAATCATTGGTGATGGCAAGGAATGTCATCGCCGCAAGTCCGCAGGCCAGCGCCAGGCGCTTGAAAGAGTCTGCCGCGAGTCGCGCTTGCAGGAGCAGTTGCAAATCGCATGTGATCAGAACCATCAGTGCCGGCCAGCCCCAGTCTTCCGTGAAACGCCAAGCTTTGAAACTGAGCACCCACGCGAGACCGGCGAGCCAGAACGCCGGATTGGAGGTCAGTGATCGCGCCTTCAAACCGGCCAGTTGACGCAGAATCAACAGGCCACCCAGAATAATCGGCGCAAACACTTCGCCCGACGACGGCTTGAATTCGGTGACCATCGTGCGTTGCGTTGTGTGCATCGCAAAAGCCCGATATGCCATTACGAGAGCCTGGTAAAGGGACTCAAACGGATGCCCGGTGAGTGAAGCGCCCAAAAACACTCCCACCAGCCAGCCTGCAGCCAGTGTTACTCCCCAGCGAAATTGTCCGGCGAGGAAAAACGCCGCAACCGGCAGCGTCCAGAGATACCACACTCCGTGCATGAATGTGCAAATGGCAATCAACGGGGCCATCCACAACACCGTCCACCATTTGGGCGGAGAAGAACCGCGAACCTGCCAGACGAAAAGAATGGTCAACAGCCCGGCAATCGTCACCAAAAACGGCCGCCCGATTAAAAACCGCAGCGGAACGTCTGACGTGAGCACCGCCGCCGTCAACGCAATCAGCCATGCCTCCGGCCGCTTTAACCACGGCAACGCCGACCAGTTGACCAGCGCGAACAGCGCCACCACGGCAAACAGTACCAGCCTTTCGGTGTCGCATTTGCTCCGGAGATAAATTTGCCGCAGCAGAAAATGCCAGCCGTAGTTGTGATCTATCTGGAAAGCGGGACCCACCACCAGAATTTCCGGCCACGGTTTGCCGCTCACCGCCTTGGCCGCGTGCCGCAAGGCGTCGTCCCCCGGCAAATAGCCATCACTGATGATTTTTAACGGAATGACAAGGATGACCAAAATGACAATGGCCCAGACGGCGGGCGGCACGTAACGTCGCAGCGCGTCGAGGCGGTTGAAATTTGAATTGCTGTCTGTCAATTAATGTAACGCTGAAAATTTCAGCGCGGCGCCGTGGCGGGAACGGTCGGGTTGGGCGGTGGTGTCCCGCTTTGCGGGATGCGCGGCGACCGTCCAATCCAGATGCCGCTGACACCATACTCCCACTCCAGTTGCGGGATGTTCGGCGGGCTGCCCCTGCCGCCGCGCACGACGAGGCGATCTTGCGGGCGCATTTTGTCCACCCACGGTTTGTAGGCTTTGGCGTCGCCGAAGTTCCACAGGATTTTGTTAAACACCTTGAAATCTTCGTCGGGCATCAGGGCGGGCTCATAGCCAAGAATGTATCGCCAGTCCGCGTTGGGATTTTTGTAAAAGGTTTGAAAAAAAAGCATCATGTCCGCCGTATAAAATATGCCGCCTTGGTCCGGCAGCCAGCCTTTGAGGTCAGGGTTGTCCTGGGTCAGATAGGACCACGTGAGATTTTGTGTCCAGCGGCTGTTGTAGTCATTGGTGGCGGCCAGGTATGTCATCGCCGCCAGCCCGCCGGTCAACGCCAGACGTTTTAAAGAGTCGGCGGCAAACCGCGCTTCGAGGAGCAATTGCAAATCGCAAGTGGTCAAAACCATCAGTGCCGGCCAGCCCCAGTCGGCCCAGAAGCGGACCGTTTTGAAGCCAAGCACCCAGCAGATGCAAGCCAGCCAAAATGCCGGATTCGATCGCCAGGGACGGGTGTTAAATCCGCCCAAGCACCGCAAGACCAGCAAACCGCCGAGGACAACCAGGGCGAAAACGTCACCGGTGAACGGCTGGAGCTCGGTGGTCATTGTGTTCTGGACGTCATGCAGGCCCAGCGTTCTCCGCGCAATTTCCACGGCATAGCAAAGTGAATCAATGGGGTGGCCGGTGAGCGCAGTGCCCAAAAGCGCCCCGGCGGCCCATCCGGCGGCCAGCATGGTCCCCCAACGGAATTGTCCGGCTAAAAAAAACGCCGCAACCGGCAACGCCCAAAGATACCAGACACCATGCACCAGGGTGCAGACCGCTATCAACGCCATCACCCACGCCAGGGTCCGCCATCGGGGTGGTGACGGGCTGCGGAATTGCCAGGCGCAAAGGATGGTCACGACTCCGGAAAAGGTCAGCAGAAACGGTCGGCCGAGCATCAGCCGTTGCATCATTCCTGATGTCACCGTAAAAATCGTCAACGTAATCAACCAGGCTTCCGGGCGCTTCAACCATGGCAACGCCGACCACCCCACCAACGTGAACAGCGCCATGACGGCAAACACCACCAACTTGTCGGTATCGCAATGGCTCCAGAGAAAAATTTGCCGCAGGAAAAAATGCCAGACAAAATTTTGGTCTCTGAAAGCGGGGCCGAGTACCAGAATGTCCTGCCACGATTTGCCGCTCACCGCCTTGGCCGCGTGGCGCAGCGCGTCATCCGGCGGCAGATAGCCATAGCCGATGATTTTCAGCGGGATCGCGAGGATGACCAGAATGACAATCGCCCAAACCGCCAGTGGAACGTAACGCCGGACCGCATCCAGGGGCGATGCGTTGGAATGGCCGTCGTTTTCAGTCATGCCGGGCAGTGCAATGCCGAAGATCAAAACACCACCGGCACGCCTTCGTCAAGCATTCGCAATTTTTGCGTGAGGTTTTCCTTCGCGGCAATCTCGCGGAGCCAGCGCGGCGGTTCGTCCATTGCCTCAAATGACAATTTGAACGTCCCATAATGCATCGGCACCAGCCAGCGCGCGCGCAAATCGTTGAACGCTTTCACCGCCTCGTCCGGCCCCATGTGAACGCGGCGAAACGATTCCGGATGATACGTGCCAATCGGCAATAACGCGATTTCCGGCGCGAGCCGTTTGTAGATTTCCTTGAAGCCGTCGAAATAGGCGCTGTCGCCCGCGTGGTAAATTTTGCGGCCTTGATGTTCGAGCAGGAAACCGCCGTAACCGCGATGCTGGTCGCGCAGCACTCGCGCGCCCCAATGCCGGCTCGGCGTGAAGGTCACCTTCCAATCGCGTTGCGAAAAGCTTTCCCACCAATCCAGTTCGATGATGCGCGCAAAACCGAGGTTTTGCGCCAGATCACCGACGCCGCGCGGCATGACGCCGATTTTCGGCTGCGGCAGCCGGCGCAACGTCGGTTTGTGAAAATGATCGAAATGCGCGTGCGTGAGCAGCACCAGATCAATCCGCGGCAGGTCTTGAATTTTCAGGCCGGAGCGTTTGATGCGCTTCAAAAAAAACAGCCAGTTCGCAAAATTCGGATCAATCAAAACGTTCAGGTCCGTGAACTGGATCAGAAACGACGCGTGGCCAATCCAGGTGATTGCGACCTGGCCATGGATGAGCTTCGGAAAAACCGGGTGCCGCGACTGGCCCACCCGCGGCGTGAGCAGCGCTTTCCAGACGAGTTCACGGAAAAACGTGCGCGGATTGAAATGTTTGGACGGGGTTAAATCCTTGAAAGAGCGCGGCAATCTCCGGCGGGGCGGAGCGGGACGTTGCAAAACAGGTTTCTTCATATTACGGGGACATTCTAGCCCGCAAAGCCGTTTGCACAAAATGTAAATTGACAATTCAACCGGACTTTACAACCGGCCCAAAACCGCCAATCTGCGCGCATGAAGCAGCGCCTGCTGACCCTCATCGTCATGGGGCTGGGCATATCTTTGCTGACCGCCCGCGCCGGCACATCGGACACTGCCGCGATCGCGGACAAAAATTCGCCTGGCCAGCAGTTCGCCCAGACCATTTCCATGATCACTGGGGTTGCGATTTCGCCACTCATGGGTGTGGGCGGGGTCGGAGCCTGGCAATATTTCCACGCCCGAACGCCCGAACAGAAAGCCAAACTCCCCTGGTATGCCAACCCGATGTTTTGGGTGCCCGCCCTGCTGCTAGTCGGCGCCTGCTTTTTGAAAGACTCCGCTGGCGTGGCTTTGCCAGCGGTATTGAAAAAACCTTTTGACGTTGCGGAAACCGTCGAACACAAAATCAGCGGCCTCGTCGCGACCGGCGCGTTTGTGCCCATCGCCGCCTCGATCTTTCATTCCAGCAGTGGCAGCGGCGATGGCGCATGGTTGAGTGCCGCCGGTTTTGCCGCCATTGATCTCTCGTGGCTTTATAACGTCCTGATGGTGCCGGTCGCGATGGTCGCGTTTTTCATCGTCTTCCTCGCGTCCAATGCCATCAACATCCTCATCCTGCTTAGCCCGTTCACGGTGTTTGACGCGGCGCTCAAGGCGTTTCGCACGGCCATCATCGCGAGCATCGTCGTCAGTTCCTGGGCCAACCCGTGGATTGGCGCGGCGTGGGCGCTCATCATCATCGGCTTTTGCTATTTCATCGCCGGCTGGTCGTTCCGCCTCTCGCACTTCGGCCTTGTGTTTGTCTGGGATTTTGTGACCCGCCGGTGCAATCGCTTCGCGCCGGACAAGACCGCGAACAAAATGTTCCTCGGCCGCAAGATCAACAAAATCCCCGCCCGCACCTACGGCAAATTGAGCCGCGATGAAAAAGGCCATCTCGTCCTCAACTACCGCCCGTGGCTGGTTTTGCCCGCCCGCACCCTCGCGCTACCTGAAGCCAAATATGCCGTCGGCAAAGGCGCGTTCTTTTCCGAAATTTTCCAGCTCGACGGCGACAGCGAACGCATCGCGCTTCTGCTGCCACCGCGTTATCGTTCGCACGAGGAACAACTCGTCGCCATCTACAGCTTCGTGGACGTGCGCCCGGCCGGCCTGCACACCGTGTGGCAATGGGTCAAGAGCCTGTTTGGAGGGAAAACCCCAACGGCGGCGGCATAACCTGATTCAGAAACAGCCGCGCTTGATCTGTGGGCTGGCTGGACGCAACATTGCCCTGTGCAACTCAAAAGGACGAACGTTTCAATCCAACTGGACACGTTTTTGCGGAAGAAACCGAAGCTCGGCCGGGGCGTTTACATCGCCAAAACTGCGGTGGTCATCGGCGACGTGACGCTCGGCGCGCATTCGAGCGTTTGGTATAACGCCGTGGTGCGCGGCGACATCAACCGCATTGTCATCGGCCATCACACGAACATCCAGGATAACGCCGTGCTGCACCTCGCGGACGACTTTGCCTGTATCGTCGGCAACTGGGTCACCGTCGGCCACGGTGCGATTGTCCATGCGTGCGAAGTCGGTGACGAAGTGCTCGTGGGCATGGGCGCGGTGATTTTGGATGGCGCGGTCATCGGCAAACAATCGCTCATCGGCGCGAAGGCGCTGGTGAAGCAGGGAATGAAAATTCCGGCAGGGTCGCTCGTCCTCGGCGCCCCGGCGAAAGACGTGCGTAAATTGACAAAAAAGGAACGCGCCGGACTGAAATGGTGGGCGGAAAAATACGTGGACAACGCCGCGTATTGCTTGAAGCACGGTATCAATGTGGGCGGGCCGCTGCCGACGTGACACCGCAGGTCGCGCCGCAACATCCCCGGCAGGCCGCCGCCCATCTTCGCCATCATCTTCGAAAATTTGCCCATTTACTTCATCATTTGCTGCATCTGGCTGAACTTGTTCAGCATGGTGTTCAGTTCCGTCACGCTCACGCCGCCGCCAGTTCAGGCGTGTCTTTCAGCAGCATGAGTTTTTCCGCAGCAACGGGCAGCAACGCATACGCCCGGCCATCGCGTCCGGCAAACTCCACTTCAAACGCGCTGCCGTCGTAGGTCATCACGACAGTTCCCACCTGGCCACGCCGGAGCATCAGCGGCTGGCCAGTTTCAAAATGCTTCGCTCGTGTGTCTTCAAGCAAGACCACCACATCGTGCATATGGATCTCATTATTCATCGTGTTTGATTTTTACCTCCGCAACATTCCCGGCAAACCGCCGCCCATCTTTGCCATCATTTTCTGGAATTTGCCCATTTTTTTCATCATTTGCTGCATCTGGCTGAACTTGTTCAGCATCGTGTTGATTTCGGTCACACTCACACCGCTGCCTTTGGCGATGCGCACGCGGCGCTTGGCGTTGAGAATGGCCGGATTCAGGCGCTCTTTGGGCGTCATGCCGCAGATCATCGCCTCCATGTGCTTGAATTCCTTTTCCTGTTTCGATAAATCGCTCTGCTGTTTCAACATCTCCGCGCCGCCCGGCAACATGCCGACGATGGATTCCAGCGAACCGAGCTTTTTCATCTGGCGCAATTGGTCCAGAAAATCCTCCAGCGTGAACTGGCCCTTGCGCATCTTTTCTTCCATGCGCTTCGCATCGTCCAGGTCCACGGTTTCGGCGGCCTTTTCGACGAGGCTGACGACGTCGCCCATGCCGAGAATCCGTGACGCCATGCGCTCGGGATGAAACGGCTCGAACTCGTCTAGTTTTTCACCCACGCCGCCGAACTTGATGGGCTTGCCAGTAACGGCCTTCATGCTCAACGCTGCGCCGCCGCGCGCGTCACCGTCGAGCTTGGTCAGAATCGAGCCGGTGATTTGCAGCGCCTGGTCAAAATGCGTGGCGACGTTGACGGCTTCCTGGCCGGTGGCGGCGTCGAGGACGAGCAAAATTTCCGACGGCTTCACGAGGTCGCGCAACCGGACGAGTTCCTGCACGAGCGGCGCGTCAATTTGCAATCGCCCGGCAGTGTCGAAAATCAAAACGTTACGGCTGCTGGCCTTGGCGAAATCCAGGGCTTCGCGGGCAATTTTCAAAACATCGGTTTCACCGCGTTTGACGAAGACGGGAATTTCAATCTGCTTGCCGAGCGTTTCCAATTGATCCATCGCCGCCGGGCGTTTTGCGTCCGCAGCCACGAGCAACGGCTGGCGTCCCTGTTTTTGGAGCAACCGCGCGAGTTTGCCGCTCGATGTGGTTTTGCCCGAACCGTGCAAACCGACCATCAGGATGCTGCTGGGGTTGCCGCTGAGATTCAGCCCGGCGTTGGTCGAGCCGAGCAGGTCCACGAGTTCGTCGTGGATGATTTTGATGATTTGCTGGCCAGGCTGGACGCTTTGGACGACTTCCGCACCGAGGGCCTTGGTTTTGACGCGCTCGATGAAATCGCGCGCGACCTTGAAATTCACGTCGGCTTCCAGCAGCGCCATGCGGACCTCGCGGAGGGCATCGGTGACGTTGGACTCGGAAATTTTTCCAAGCCCGCGCAAATTTCTGAAGGCGTTCTGGAGCTTGCCGCTTAACGAATCGAACATCTGTTCAGGCTAAGAAGAGCAGGGAGCATTTGCAACTGTGGTTGAATCCAATCGTAATCGTCCTCGTTCTCGTCGTCGTCCTTGAAACCCAATGAATTCGAGAACGAGGACGAGGACGAGGACGAATCGAATTTACGTGTGGATTGACAAGGCTGGGGCAGTTTGGCTTAATCCACGCCCCGCTTCACGCGATTGGCTGGTAGGTTACCCAAGTGGCCAACGGGGGCAGACTGTAAATCTGCTGGCTATGCCTTCGATGGTTCGAATCCATCACCTACCACCATCCTTTTTCCGCAAGGGAAAATGGATTTTAGCCAAATAAATCAATGATTTTATGCTTTTTCCACGTTTCCACTTATTCCGTTCGCTTCCCTTGGCGGCTTATGCGTTCCTTTCCAAAACGCTGCTCGAAAAGCATACAGAAAGCATACAAGGCGTTCCTTGGCCTGAAACCGCCCCCTGACCGGCCTTCTGGCGCGAAGCTGGGCATTGTGAGCGAAGATGGCCTTTACCGCGAAATGGGGCGTTAAGCGCGCCCCCGATCCGCAGAAGCGATTATCAGGGTAACGCCGGGGCAAAAGATTCACCGCCCACCCCACACCGGCGGCAACGGCACCACGACGCCTTCCTTGCAAAAATCGGCCAGCATCCGATCAACCGGCGGTTCCCAATCGCCAAAGGCGTAAATCACCCCAACGGGAGCGGTCAGTTCCAGCATGTCCGCAAACCAGCGGGCGTAGGCCGGATCGGGATGCTTGCCCTGCTCGGCAAACTTCTGAAATTCCACGAGGAAACGCTTTGCCAAGATTAACGGCGTTTTCGGCTTCATGTTCGCCCAGCCAAAATAATCTTCCCCGTCCGCACTGCTGTAGCGGGGCAGCGCCTCGTAAATCACGTTTTCGGCAAGCCGTGCGCCGTGGGTGCGGCGGGCCATACATGCTGGGACAATGCAACAGCGCCAATTGCAGCCTGACGCAGACAGGTAGGGCGTGGCCCGCAATCCTTCAAAGCCCAGTTTGTGCAGTTCGGCGACCATCAAAAGGAGGCGTCGGGCGTTGGTGGCGGCGGTCAATAATTCAGCGGCAATTTTTGTTTTCACAGCAACGACACATACGCTCAACCGCCGGAAATAGTGTAGTCCAAAATCGCGTTGAATTGACTTCCCATGTTGGCCGATGAATGGCACATGCTACCGATATGAGCGCCAAATGCCTTAACCCCAACTGCCAGAACGCAGCCGTTACTCGCGGCCTGTGCTCCGCCTGCTACGTCCGCGCAAACGAGGTGGTCAGAGCGGGGTTGACGACTTGGGAGAAGTTGGAGGCAGCCAAAAAGATTCTACCTTCGCAGCGGCAAAAGGCATCCACCAAAAAGTGGTTGCTGGGGCGTGCCAGTTAAACCCTTTCCCACCCAGCCTCCCTACACACGCGGGCGCACGCGCGATCCTTGATCCGAAACGGTCGCCCTCGATCCATCTGGGGCATCTTCGTCCGCCTTGGCCGGTTCCCCAATCTCCGCTGGCATTTATCTTCTGGCGGACGTTATTCCCTCGTTCTTGTGCTCCCCTGTTTATTTCCCATTGCTTTCAGTGATTATCATGTGGCGAAAATTGCAATCGTTTCTGTGGCGTCGATTTAACCCGGCGTCCATCAACATCGCAACCAATCCATCTCGTTGACCGCCTTGATGTTATCTCTGGTTGGGATAATTCAAAACAATTTTGTTTTTGTGCCAATTTGTCCGATTGCCGATTTGGCCGATGCAAGCGAGGTTTTTCCCGCCCAACCTGCTTCCTAGATGTCCCTATTTTCGCTGTTGTTTTTGATGGTACTGCAATCTGTACCTACAAATCTTTGCCACAGGAAAAGGCCGGTCATGTTTTGGCAAAATGATGAACGCGACTACATTGACGCCAAGCGCGCCATCGGCAATGGGGGCATTTAACAAAAGTAGCCGCCACACGCGTCGTCGTAGCTCCGTTTGGTCAAATGAAAATGAGATGCTGCTGATGGATTTGAGTTTTGGATTTGCAGACCAGAAATCAATTGCTCCAGATTTTTAGGGTCAATTGTGAGCAGGCCAGTGATATTGAGGTTAAGGGTGATTTGAGATGCGGTGTCAAACGAATCCATCGGGGGAACAACGCCGGGTTAATGCGGGGTTGTTCAACATAATTTTATTGCATACAATAAAAACCAAGATGCCAGCTACCACGGAAGAGCTGCTTGATACGAGCCGCAGGGAGCTTCTCGACCTGTCGACGAGGAATCGGCTGTTGTCAATTCCCGTGGATTCGTCATCGGCTCGCATTGTCGCAGTTCGTGACGAGATCAGCGAACAGGTGTATCGGCTGCTGGTTGCCGAAAAAAGGGCTTTTAGTTTTTTGCCTCGCGAGGCGACTGTTTCTGCGGCGGCCAAAACGGGTGAGTCTGCTGATGGTGACGACAAGGAAGACTTGTTGCTAGACCCGGTTTTGTCCCAGCCTGAGAATGAGCCTCCGGATGAGGACATTGACGAGGTCACGGGGTTACCAAAGCGTCATGTGGATTGCCGGCTACAAACATCTCTTTCCTCGGAGGGTTTACAACGTCGTTTGTTGGACCTCTATCACGACAGCCGTGCGATGATTGAGGAAGCTGGCGTTAACATCCTGTATTTAGCACTGGGTCATTTGCAGTGGTTTGAGGCTGATGCTGCTGATACACCGCGTTTCGCTCCGTTGATTTTGGTTCCGGTTGAGCTTTCGCGAAAAACGGCATCCGAGAAATTTATTCTGCGATGGACAGAGGAAGACATTGTCGAGAATTTATCGTTGTATGCGAAGTTGAAGGAGGATTTTGGCATTGAGCTTCCGGATTTTAAGGACGACGACGATTTTGACATCGCGGCGTATTTTGAGGCTGTTTCGACGGCAATCGCAGGAGTGAAGAATTGGGAGGTTTTGCCTGATGAGATTACGCTTGGTTTTTTCTCATTTGCTAAATTTTTGATGTTCCGCGATCTGGATCCCAAGGCATGGCCAACCCCGGGCCACCTAATTAACCAGCCTCTCGTCGTTGGGTTGTTGCTGGATGGGTTTCCGCAGACGGAGAATATCTTTAGTGACGATTCCCAGTTGGACGAACTGATTCCGGTTGCAAAACTCGATCACGTCGTTGATGCGGACAGCACGCAAACGTTGGCCATTGAAAGCGTGAGGCAAGGCCGGAGCATGGTCGTTCAAGGACCGCCAGGCACCGGAAAATCACAAAGCATCACCAACATCATCGCCACTGCGGTCATGGATGGAAAACGCGTGCTCTTCGTTGCAGAAAAGCTGGCTGCGCTCCAAGTTGTTCAAAGGCGTCTCCAAAACGAGGGCCTCGGCGCACTCTGCCTTGAGTTACACTCCAATAAGAGCAAAAAAAAGACGGTCATCGAGGAACTTGGAAAAACGTGGATGCTCGGGAAACCACAACCGAAAGATCTGGAATCACTGATTCCAAAACTTCACAAAATACGGAGCATTCTTAACCAACATGCAAAATCAATTCACGAAAAGCACAAACAAAGCGGGCTGACACCGTTCGCCATCATCGGCCATCTCTCGATGCTTGAAAAACGGGGGCTAAAAGCAAACGAGCTGACTTTCACAAATGCTGGAGATTGGACGGCCGAACAACGCCGCACAAACCGAGGCCTCATCGAGGATCTGGCGCAGCGTATAGATCAAATTGGCTTGCCCGCACAGCATCCGTGGCGAGGCACAAACATCACGGCCATACTACAAATTGACTTGGATCCGCTCTCGAAACGCATCAGCCAAGCCGTCGCTGCCATCACAGATTTGCTGGAAACCACATCAGCTCTCGCTGAAAACTTGTCGCAGCCGGTTCCAGAAACATTCGCAGAAACAGACGAACAGTTGATCATTGCCGGCTACGTCGTGAGCGCTCCCAAAATTGACAAAGAGGCACTTTGCAATGCCACATGGGATGCAGACCTGGAACCACTACGTGACCTGGTGGCGGAAGGACAAAAATTCTCCAATGCACAAAAACAGGCAGAAAAACAAATCATCGAAAAAGCTTGGGAAAAGGACTTCTCCGAACAGCGCCAACAAATCGCAGCCCACGGTCAGTCGCTCCTGCGGATATTCAATTCAAAATATCGTGCCGCCATTGCTGGAATTAAAGGTGTGATGAAAGGTGAACTGCCAAAAACTTATGCTGACAGGCTGGCACTCATTGATGGCATCATTATCGGCCAGCAATCGCTGCGGAAACTCCGTGAGCATGATGCACTCGGCCGGTCAGCGTTCGGTTCACTATGGCGGGAGGAAAAATCCGACTGGGAACAGTTCACGGTCATCCTCGGCTGGGTCGTACAACAAATCGAAGCTGGCCTAAGTACGAGCTTCCGGCACATGTTTGCCGGCATTACCGACACAGGCACAACTGCCAAACTGGTTGAGCAATTGAAAGAGCGGCTGACAACAGCACGCGAAACAACACAAAAACTCTTCACGGAACTCTCGGTAGATTACAATACCACTTTTGCCAATACTGAGCTCAACGAAATAGCGCTTAACACAATAAACGAGCGGCTTAAAGCGTGGGTCGACTCCATAAACCAGTTGCCGGCTTGGACGACCTACGCACTACGGGCACAACACGGCCGCGAACAGGGGCTCAACAGCCTGATCAGCGTCCTCGAAAACGGGAAAATTCCGACAAAAGAAGTCACGGATTCCTACGACCGCATATACTTTAGCCAGTTGCTAAGAAGTATTGCGCGTCAGAAACCCGAACTCGCCCATTTCGATGGCGAGCTACACGAACGGCACATTGCCGATTTTCGGCAGTTGGACAGCGAACGTTTGGCTTTGGCGAAATACAGGGCACTCATGGCGCACTACGAGCGTATGCCGCCACATAGCGCTGTGGGTGCTGCTGGTATTGTACGAAGCGAGATGGAACGAAAGAGGGGCCATCGCACAGTGCGCCGTCTTTTGAAAGATGCTGGCTCCGTGGTGCAATGCATTAAGCCCGTTTTTATGATGTCGCCATTGTCGGTAGCTCAGTTTTTGGAGCCTGGTTCCGTCGAGTTTGATTTGTTGGTGATTGATGAGGCCAGCCAGGTTCAACCAGTGGACGCTTTGGGCGCAATCGCCAGATGTAAGCAGATTGTGGTTGTTGGTGACTCGAAGCAGTTGCCGCCGACGAAGTTTTTTGCTCGGTTGACGTCCGACGTCGAAGATTATGACGAGGACGGCGACGATGAGCCGCAGGCGGCGCAGGTGCAGGATATTGAGAGCATTTTGGGTTTGTGCAGGGCTCGCGGTTTGCCGGAGAAGATGCTCCGGTGGCATTACCGTAGCCGACATCATTCGCTCATCGCGGTGAGTAATCACGAGTTTTATGACGACCAGCTTTTTATTGTGCCGTCTCCGTTTGAATCGAATCCGGAGCTTGGTTTGAAGTTTCATTTTGTTGAGGGCGGTGTTTTTGACGCAGGGGTATCAGCTACAAATCGGGTTGAGGCAAAAGCAGTGTGCTATGCAATCATTGAGCACGCCCGAAATTCGCCTGAGTTGTCGCTAGGTGTTGCCGCGTTTTCGGTCAAACAGCAGAAGGCTATTCGCAATGAACTCGAACTGATGCAACGTCAAAATCCCGAAATCGAAGAGTTTTTTGCAGCGCATCCGACCGAGCCGTTTTTTTGTAAGAACTTGGAGAACGTTCAAGGCGACGAGCGAGACGTGATTTTTATTTCGGTTGGCTACGGCAAAAACGCCAGCGGTTATATGGCCATGCGCTTCGGTCCCCTCGGTAACGAGGGCGGTGAACGCCGGCTGAATGTTTTGATTTCCCGGGCGAAGAAGCGTTGTCATGTTTTTACTTCAATTACGGCCGAGGACATTGACCTGGAACGAGCGAAGGGTCGAGGTGTGGCCTCCCTGAAAGTTTTTCTGGCCTATGCGGAATCCGGCAAGCTTTCGGTTGCAACTATTTCGGGACGAGAGGAAGAGTCTCCGTTTGAGGAATCCGTTCGGCGTGCGGTTGAAGGCCTCGGTTATGAAGTTGTACCCCAAGTGGGGGAAGCCGGGTTCTTCATTGACCTCGGTGTTCGGGACAGGCAGACGCCCGGCCGATTTATTCTGGGCATCGAATGCGATGGTGCGACGTATCACAGTTCCCGGTCGGCTCGGGACCGTGACAGACTCCGTCAGGCAGTGCTTGAAGATCATGGCTGGGTCATACATCGCGTCTGGTCCACGGATTGGCTCCAGCGCCAAACCGACCAACTTCGAAAAATTGCAGCAGCAATCGAAGCCGCCAAAATCGGCAAAACAAACCACGCCGCCAAAACAGAAACAAATGGCGAAATTATACGGGATGAGGCCCTGCCAAAACTGGACGACGACTCATTGGCAAAACTAGCAGTGCCATACGTCGAGGCGCGTATCGAAGTTCCAACGCGTCAGGAGCCGCACACGCTTTCATTTGGAATACTGGGCGATATCATCCTGAAAATCGTGCAAGTCGAGGGGCCAATCCACGAAGACGAGATCACAAACCGCGTTAAAGCGCTCTGGGGCTTCGCCCGGGCTGGTTCACGAATCCAAAGCGCGGTCAAACGAGGCATCGGTTGGCTCATGAGATCAGACCAGTGCATCAGTGAGGCCGGCTTCCTCTCCATAAACGGTTATCCGATACCGATTCGCAATCGTGAAAACGTCTCATCACCCGATCTTCGGAAACCAGAAAGAATCGCCCCATCAGAATTGAGGGAGGCAATTCTCGCCGTCATCGAGCTCGGCCACGGAGCAGCCCAAAAAGAAATCCCGACGGCAGTTGCCAGAATTCTTGGATTCAAAAACACGAGCGCCCAACTCCGCTACGCAGTGGAAGGACAGATTCACAAACTAGCAAAACAAAACGTCATCACCGAAAACAGCGGGATGTTCAAACGCGTTTGTTGAGGTTGAGGGTGATTGGTGTGGTGTTCATGCCGGATAATTCTCTGATTTCGTCGGCTCAATTCCAGAGTTTTCCGGGTGCCATTTCTGATTGGTAGCGGGGGCCGGAACGATTCGTCGGCCTTTTGCATCTCGCTGGTAAGGTGAAACTCTGGCGCCCGGAGAATTGCTTTGCGAAGATGATGGCGAACTCACGGGCGCGGCTTGCGTCACGAAAAACTTCTCCTTGTGTCCCGCGGTGAGTTGGTGGTTGAATCCCAAAGCGTTTATGACTCCACAAATTGATAATGTTGCTTTGGCGATTCTGAAGGGGGCTTACAATCCAGAAACAAAAGACCTGATTGTAGATTTGGGTCAGTTGGAAATCGGGACACTCGCGGCGCTTCTAGGGGAGGACGTTCTAAAAGAGATTCCTGTGATTAAAGGTGTAGTAGCGTGCTTCAAAATTCCGCTGGCGATCCGTGACCAATTGTTTCTGAGAAAAGTTGCAGGATTTTTGGCGGCCTGTCCTCGATTTACAGAGGCGGAGAAAGAAGCGTTTCTTAAGGAGAATTTGAGTGACGACAGAAAGGCGCAAAAACTCGGCGATTCGCTTGTGCTCATTCTTGATAGACTGGATGACATGGAAAAGCCGGAAATAATTGCAAGAATGTTTGCCGCATTTGTTCGAGGCAAGATCAGCTTTGATGTTTTCAGGCGACTGGCAACAGCAATTGATTTGGGTTCCGTTGTTGATTTGAGGGAGTTTGTTAAAATCGAACCTGCTCCGACGACAGGTCAGCGAGTATCGCTAAACCCACAAACGCAACTACTCCGCACAAATCTTGTCCGAACCGGATTAGTTAGCCTTCCGTCGTTTTCTCAAACCGTTCCTATTCTAGGTGTCAGTTTTAAAGAAAACGAACTCGGCAAAACTTTTAGAGAAATCATGAATGATGGTCAATCACCTTCCGCTTATTCAACGCAATCGGCATGAAGTGGAGTGGAGCAAACGAACCGAGGGCGGCGCAAGCGTAGCGCAGCTTTTGCCCTTCGGATTTTGAGGAGGCGGGATGCCTAACAATTCACTGGAGCCAACGCCGGTTGGCCGCCTCAGTTCCGCATTCGCGGTTGACATCGCACATCCGGCGTGGCTGAGTTCTGGACGTTCGACAACAACCGCACGAAATACGCCATGAATTCAAATCCGATTATCCTATTGGTATGTGTCCTCTGGACAATGTCAGCGATGGCCCAAGAGCCAGCGGTTGTTAGGTCCGTAGACGTCGTGGACTATGGGATTTATCGCATTGAGCTGACTGGCCAGCATGTGCCCATGCCCTCCGCTGGAGCTGGCGCGATTCAGCCAGCCTCACGTGTTGTTTTGATTGCTAAAACGAATGAGATTCCGGCGACAATCGGGACGACATTCGGGTTCCAGTTTATTCTTAACGGTTCACCGGTCGGAGGGGTGGCGGCAGTGGATATTATTGTCGAGCATCCTGCATTTCATAAACCTGACGGGGAGATTTCCAAGACCACGGACAGAGTACCGTGGCGTTATAGAATCGGGGAGACAGTTGGCTACACATACACATTTGACCACGATTGGGAGGCGGTAACAGGAGTTTGGAAAATCCAAGTATGGCAGGGTGGGAAAATACTCGCGGGCAAAGAATTTATCGTAAAGTCAGGAACAAAATGATTGTCGAACAAACCGCTGCAGGCAACAGGCGCTGGGCGTTCAGATTTGGACGGCGGGGGAGATTGGCTGCTTCCCGGCTACGTCGCGGCATCATTTCCCGCGCCTGTGCCTGAGCCACGGGACAATAGGTATTCCATGCAACGTCCTCGAACAATTCCAGCATCTCTGCCAGAGTTTCGCAATTCGGCTGGCACGGTCTTCAACTTAAATGAATGATTTGGTTGCTCGTTTGCAACCCCATTGACTGGTTTTGTCCTTCATGGTTTTCTAATGGCTGTGTTGATAGGACATCTAAAAGTTTTCTTGGATTTGGTTGAAACAAAAAGCTTCACCCTAGCAGCGCAAAGAAACGGAATTTCTCAAGCAGCCGTCAGCCAGGGACTACGTTCCATGGAGCACCACTTCAATGAACGATTCGTTGAACGAAACACAAGAGCATTCCGCTTGACGCAGGAAGGGAAAATCCTCCGCGACAATGCTCGGAAAATTGTTCGGTCCTACACCAAATTCAAGAGTCAGTTCGAAGCAATTCCGCATCCCGTTTCCAACATCTTCCACATAACCACGATCCCCTACATCGGTTTGTACAGTTTGCCGCCCTACCTGCAACGATTCCAAAAGGAGCACGCACAAGTCAGTACCCTGGTCGAATATGCCCATGTAGATCAGGTTTATGAAGACGTGCTCAATGGCACAACAGACCTGGGATTGGTTGCACGTCCGCTCAAAAACAAGAGGATTCAAATTATTCCTCTGCACAAAGAGCCGCTGGTGCTCATTTGCCATCCGCAGCATCGATTTGCTAAACAGAAAAAGATCAAGCTGAGAGCATTTAGGGGGGAAACCTTCATAAGTTTCGAGCGGGGTTTGCTAGGTTACAAAGTATTGGAAGAACTCTTGCAGCGTTACCGGCTAAGAAA